>CDZT01047243.1_pt1 | contig 89301 bp, 70 predicted proteins | sample 557531 | NCBI WGS metagenome assembly CDZT01 (sample SAMEA3182066, study PRJEB8094) | gut metagenome | biome: human; feature: gut; material: Stool; isolation source: human stools | place: Canada | collected 2013-03-05
CTTCCAATGGAAGCGGCCCGCTGCTTTTGGGGTGTTTGTTTACAGGATCCAGCCCAGTACGGCGGACAGGACGAAGGCGATGATGGCCGGCATAAAGTTTTCCCACTTCACCGGCTTGTCGAACAGCGCCTTCACCAGCAGCACCACGCCCGCGATGCGCAGCAGCCAGGGCAGCAGGCCCAACAGCAGCAGCAGAGGCAGGCCGATGATGGCCAGCACCACAAAAATCAGGACCACCGCCACCAGGCAAACAATGGAAAGGGTCAGCAAAGTGATCATATCGTTTTCCTCCTCGTTTGATTGCTCCCATCTTACCACCCCAGGCTTAAAGCCGCCCTGGAGTTTTCCTTAAAAAAGGATGAAAATCGCCCGGCGCTCCCGCGCCGGGCGATGGTCCGTTTACCGGAAGTATTCCGCGCCGCTCTCAAACAGGGGCTGGCGGTGGTCGCCGGGAATGTTCACCCCCACAAAAACGCCGTGGCGCTCGCTGTGTCCCATTTTGCCGAAGACCCGTCCGTCGGGGGAGAAAATGCCTTCGATACAGGCGGCGGAGCCGTTGGGGTTCACGTCGATCTCCATGGAGGGCACGCCGTCGGCGTCCACATACTGGGTGGCTACCTGGCCGTTCGCGATCAGCCGCTCCAGCTCTTCCGCCGGGGCCACAAACCGCCCCTCGCCATGGGAGATGGGGATGGCATGCAGATCGCCTACGTTGGAGCGGAGCATCCAGGGGGACTGGACGGAGGCTACCCGGGTGGTGACGTACCGGCTCTGGTGGCGGCCGATGTCGTTATAGGTCAGGGTGGGGCAGCCCGCGTCCATCGCGCGGATCTCCCCGTAAGGGACCAGGCCCAGCTTGATGAGCGCCTGGAACCCGTTGCAGATGCCCAGCATCAGGCCGTCCCGGCGCTTGAGCAGGTCATGGACCGCGTCCGTGAGCGCGGGGTTGCGGAAGAAGGAGCAGATAAACTTGGCGGAACCGTCCGGCTCGTCGCCGCCGGAAAAGCCGCCGGGCAGGAACACGATCTGCGCCCCCCGGACGGCCCGCTCCAGCGCGGCCGTGGACGCGGTCAGGTCGGCGGGGGTCAGGTTGCGCACCACCACGATCTCCGGCTCCAGCCCCGCCTGCAGGCAGGCCCGGGCGGAGTCGTACTCGCAGTTGGTGCCGGGGAACACGGGGATGACCACCCTGGGCCGGGCCGTTTTGGCCTTGCACACGGCAGGGGAGCGCTTGTCCCAGTTCAGGGCCGGTACGGGCGCGGCCGTGCCCGCGCGCGTGGGGTACACGTCCTCCAGCACGCCCTCGTTGAGGGCGAGCAGCTCGGCAATGGACGCCCGGTCGCCGCCGGCGACGATCTCCGGCGCGGCGGCGGTATCCCCCAGACGGACGGCATGGGGCGTCTCGACCGTCTCGGTCAGCTCCGCCAGAATGGCGCCGGGCCGGGCGGACAGCTCCGCCCCCTCGGCGGCGCGAAAGCCGATCCGGTTGCCGAAGGACATGTTCATCAGGCCCTCCAGCACCCCGCCGGCCTCCACCGCCCAGGCGGCGCGCACCTTTCCCGCCCGGCAGAGGGCGTAAAACGCCTCCCAGGCCGCCCGGTGGGCCGGATAATCGCCGGCGGCGGCGCCGCCGAACCGGTAGACCGGATGGCCCGGCTCTTTGAACTCAGGGGAGAGCACCTCGCCCGCTTTGGCGGGGGCGATGGCGAACGAGATCAGGGTGGGCGGCACGTCCTGATCCAGGAAGGAGCCGGACATGGAGTCCTTGCCGCCAATGGCCGCGCAGTCCAGCCCCAGCTGGGCGTCCAGCGCCCCCAGCAGGGCCTGGAAGGGCTTGCCCCAGCGCGCCGGGTCCTGGCGCAGCTTTTCAAAATACTCCTGGAAGGTCAGGTAAGCCTTCCGGTAGTCCGCGCCCGCCGCCACCAGCTTGGCCACTGAGGTGACCACGGAGCCGATCGCTCCCGTGTAGGGGTCGGCGCTCATCCAGTCCGGATCGAAGCCCCAGGCCATCACGCTGGCCTGGTCGGTCGTCTGCCCGGGCAGCACGGGGAACAGGGCGGCCATGGCCTGGGCGGGGGTGCGCTGGTACTTTCCGCCGAACGGCATGAGCACGCTGCCCGCGCCGATGGAGCCGTCGAAGCGCTCGGTCAGCCCCCGGCGGGAGGCGCACTTCAGGCTGGCGGCCACATCCCGCAGGGAACGTTCGGCGGGCGCTTTCCGGTCCGGTTCGGGCTTGGGGGCGCTCACGCAGACGCCGGCGTGCTTCACGGCGCCATTGGTGTCCAGAAAGGCGCGGGACAGGTCGGCGATGGTCTCGCCCCGCCAGCGCATGACCATACGGGGAGAGGCGGTGACCACCGCCACCCGGTAGGCCTCCAGATTCTCCCGCGCCGCGGCGGCCAAAAAGGCCGCCTCATCCTCCGGGGCGACCACCACGGCCATACGCTCCTGGCTCTCGGAGATGGCAAGCTCGGTGCCGTCCAGACCGTCGTACTTCTTGCGCACCGCGTCCAGGTCGATCTCCAGCCCGTCGGCCAACTCGCCGATGGCCACGCTCACGCCGCCCGCGCCAAAGTCGTTGCAGCGCTTGATGAGGCGCGTCACGTTCCCGTCCCGGAACAGGCGCTGGAGCTTGCGCTCCTCCGGGGCGTTGCCTTTCTGCACCTCGCTGGCCATGGTGGTCAGGGAGTTCTGGTTGTGGCTCTTGGAGGAGCCGGTGGCCCCGCCGATGCCGTCCCGGCCGGTGCGCCCGCCCAACAGGATGACCACGTCGCCGGGGGCGGGCCGCTCCCGGCGGACATTCCGTGCCGGGGCCGCGCCCACCACCGCACCGCACTCCAGATGCTTGGCCACATAGCCCTCATGGTAAACCTCCGCCACGTGGCCGGTGGCCAGGCCGATCTGGTTGCCGTAGGAGGAATAACCCGCCGCCGCGGTCTGGGCCAGCTTGCGCTGGGGCAGCTTGCCGGGCAGGGTCTGATCAAAGGGAGTCCGGGGGTCGCCGCAGCCGGTGACGCGCATGGCCTGATGGACGTACACCCGGCCGGACAGGGGATCCCGGATGCAGCCGCCGATGCAGGTGGCCGCACCGCCGAAGGGCTCGATCTCGGTGGGGTGGTTGTGGGTCTCGTTCTTGAACATCAGCAGCCAGTCCTGCTCCTGTCCGTCCACCTGGGCGGGGACGTGGATGGAGCAGGCGTTGATCTCCTCGCTCTCGTCCAGCTCGGGCAGCTTGCCCCGCTTTTTCAGGATCTTGGCGCCGATGGTGGCAATATCCATCAGCGTCTGGGGCCGCCGGGCGGCCTTCTCCTGCCCATAGACCTCCACCCGGGCGGCCAGATAGCGCTCATAGGCCTGCCGGACCGGGCCGGCGCCGATCTCCACATGGTCCAGATGGGTGGAAAAGGTGGTGTGGCGGCAGTGATCAGACCAGTAGGTGTCCACCAGGCGCACCTCGGTCAGGGTGGGGTCGCGGCGCTCTTCCTCCCGAAAGTAGGCCTGCAAAAAGGCCAGATCGCCCAGGTCCATGGCCAGGCCGTATTGTTCCAGCAGCCCCTCCAGACCGGCCCGGTCCAGCGCGGTGAAGCCCTCCAGCACGGGCACGGAAGCGGGCTCGGGGTACTGGCGGCGGAGGGTGTCCGGCTTGTCCAGAGCGGCCTCGCGGCTCTCCACGGGGTTAACCAGATAGCCGCGGATCTGCGCGAATTCCCCGTCGGTGAGCGAGCCCGTCAACAGGTATACGGTGGCCGCGGCCACCAAAGGCCGCTCCCCGCCGGTCATCATCTGGATGCACTGGGCGCAGGAGTCGGCCCGCTGGTCGTACTGGCCGGGCAGGGCCTCCACCGCCAGCAGGCGGTCCCAGGCGCCGTCCTGGTCCGGAACGGCCTCGTCCCAGACGTCGTCCACCTGAGGCTCGGACAGGACGGTCGTGCGGGCGGCCTCGTAGACGGCCCGGGAAACGCCCTCTACGTCATACCGGCGCAGCAGGCGCACCCCGGTGAGCCCCGTCAGCCCCAGCGGACCCCTCAGCTCCCCCAGCAGGTGCTGCGCCTCCACGGCAAAGCCGGGCCGCTTCTCCACATAGCATCGAAATACGTTCCCCATTCTTGATTCCCCCAAATTTCTCTCTCCGGACTTGTTTCCCCGCCTGCGTCCCCCAATCGGCGGGCCCGTTCCCGTCCGGACGGCATTACGCGACGGTCCAGTCTGCAAAGCGATAAAATACGTTCTGCTGGGTGGGCGTCAGGCCCGTAAGGAGCCGCCACTGGGTGAGCAGCGACCAGTTTTTGAAGCAGATCACCGCAAAGGGCGGCTCCTGGGCCAGATACTCGTACAGCGCCCCGGCCGCCTGCCCCCGCGCCGCGCCGTCGGCGGCGCGAAACGCGCGGAGAAGCCCGGCTGCCGACGCATCCTGATAGCCGCCGTAGTTGAGCGCTCCGGTCGGTGCAAGCAGGGCGGTCAGGTCAAAATCCCCCGTCAGGCGCACCTCCGCCAGATACAGATCGAAGTCTCCGCGCGCCAGTGCGGCCGTATAATCCTCCCAGGACAGCTTTTTCAATTCCACTGAGACCCCTGCGTCGGTCAGGTTTTTTGCCAGCTGCTCCGCCGCAGAGATCCGGTCGGTATTCTCGCCGGGCACCACGAAGCGCAGCGCCAGCGTTTCCCGCCCCCGCCGCCAGCTCCCGTCCGTTTGGGACCAGCCCGCGTCGGCCAGCGCCTGGGCCAGCGCCTGGGACGAGTAGGCCAGGCGGCCCGCCAGGGCGCCGTCATACAGCGGCGAGACCGGGGAAACCGGCAGGGCGGCGGCCAGCGCGTGGCGGGAAAACTGGGCCGTGACCACCGCGTCCCGGTCAAAGCTCTGCTGGAGCGCCCGGCGCAGCCCCGCGTCCCGGCAGAGCCCGGAGGCCGTGTTGAATCCCACGTAAAGCATGGTGCTGGTGGGATAATCCACCGTTTCAAAGCTGCCCGAGAATCCCAGCGCGTTGGTGCCCGTCAGGTCGGTGGCCACCAGGGCGACGTCACGGGTATCGAAGGCCCGGATCAGATCGTCGGCCTCCTGGATGCTCCGCAGGGGGATGGACTGCCTGGGCAGGGCGTTCCCCTGCCACCAGTCCGTCCTGGCCTCCAGGACCAGCGCGTCCGCCTCGCCGGCGAGCACGTAAGGTCCGGTACCCGCGGGGCGCTCCCCAGTTCCCTTGCACACCGGCACGTCCAGCAGCGCGGGCAGGCCGCCGTTGGGACTGGAGAGCGTGACGCTCACGGTTCCCTCCCCGGCGCTCACCCCGGTCACGCCGGTAAAGCGGGCGCTGTAGAGGGCGCTGGCGCGGGCCTGGTTCAGGCTGGCGGCCACGTCGGCCGCCGTTAGTGCGCTGCCGTCGGAAAAGCGCACGCCGGCACGAAGGACAAAGGTCCACTTCAGCGCGTCCTCCGATACGGTATAGGATTCGCACAGCACGTTCTGGACCTGAAATTGGGGGTCCAGGGCAAACAGCCCTTCATAAAGCAGGCCTCCCAGCGACAGATTGGTCCGGTTGCCGCCGGTAATGGGGTGAAAACTGGACTGCGGGTAGCAGGCCAGCGCAAACTGGGCCGGCTCCGGCTCCGGCGTGGCCGTGGCGGCCGGCGTGGGCGTGGGCTGCCACGGCTCCTCGTAGGGCGCCGCTCCGCACCCGGCCAGTCCCAGCAGCAGGCAGGCAGCCGTCAGCAGGGCCGTCAGGATCCTTCTCAAGCTGTGCCTCCTCCCCGGCGCAGCGCGATCATGGCCGCCTGACTGCCCCGCTCCCCATGGGTCACACGGTGGGACCAGTATTGATCCGGCCGGCAGGCGGTGCAGTCCGGCGAGCGGGCAATATGCTCCGGCTTCAGTCCGGCCCCCTCCAGCCGCCTGGCGTTGAGGCCCTTCAGGTCCACATGAAATTTCCCGGTCGGCAGCACCTCGATAAACGGAAGGGCGCAGGCGCCCAGGGCCTCGGTCATGGCGTTGGGCACATCCTCATGAGTCTCGAAGCAGCATTTGGAGATGCCCGGCCCGATAGCGGCAAGGAGATCCAGCCGGTCGCAGCCGTAGCAGTCCACCATCCGCTCCACTGCCTTTTCCACGATCCCCAGGGCGGTGCCCCGCCAGCCCGCGTGGACCGCGCCCACGGCCCGGCGCACCGGGTCGTAGAGAAGGATGGGCAGACAGTCGGCGGAAAAAACGGTAAGCACCGCGCCGGGTACATCGGTAATGAGCGCGTCGGCCTCGTAGTCCACGGTCTGCTCCAGCCCCTTGCCCAGGTCGGCGGAGGTAACGGTGCGCACCCCGTCCCCGTGGACTTGGCTGGAAAAGACCAGTCCCTCCCGCTCTGCCCCGATGGCGGCGCAGAAGCGGCGGAAATTCTCCCGGACGCGCTCCGGGTCGTCCCCCCGGTTGACGCCCAGGTTCATCGAGGCGTAGATCCCCTCGGATACGCCCCCCAGGCGGGTGGAAAAGCCGTGGACCACACCGCCGGCGGCCTGGAAGCCGTCGGCGGCAAGGTACACCACGCCGTTTGCGTTGTGTTCGGTGATATTCATGCTGGTTCTCCTCAATGACAGCGGTTTGACGGAACGGGCGGCGGTACGGGGGCGTGCGGCCCCCGCTGTCCCGCAAAGGCGCGGCCCGCTCCCGCCCGCACGCATCCCCGAAGCGGGATGACACCCCCTGCAGGCGCGCTTCCGGAACTTCTCCCCGCTCCCGCAGGGGCAAGCCGGCGCGCTCCCCGGCGGATCCGATCCCGATCAGTCGGGGTGGTACTCCTTGCAGGTGCACTTCTTGAACTTCTTCCCGCTCCCGCAGGGGCAGGGTTCATTGGGGCCGATCTTCTGTCCCTTTTTGATGGGCTGTTTCTTCACGGTGCCGTCGCTGCCCGCGCTTTCGCCGGTGACCCTGGCCACCCGCTCCCGCTTGACGCCGGTATTCACCTGCACCCGGGCCAGGAAGATCCGCCGCAGGGTCTCCGCCTGGATGGCGGCGATCATCTGCTCGAACATCTCATAGCCCTCGCGCTTGTACTCCACCACGGGGTCGCTCTGGCCGTAGGCCCTGAGGCCGATGCCCTGGCGCAGCTCCTGCATGGCGTCGATGTGGTCCATCCAGTACTCGTCCACCACACGCAACATCATCACCCGCTCCAGCTCGCGCATCAGCGGCTCGCCCAGCTCGGCCTCTTTGCGGGCGTAGAGCTCCGCCGCCCGTTCCCGGAGCAGCTCCGCCAGACCGTCGGCGTCGTATTTCGCCAGCTCCTCGTCGGTCAGCTTCAGCTCGTCGGGGCGCAGGAACACGCCCCGAAACTGAGCGCACACCTCCCGCCAGCTCTCGGCGTCCATATGCTTCTGCTCGCCCAGACGGCCGTGGACCTCGCCCGCGATCACCGTGGTGAGCATGCTCTGGACGGACTCCTTCAGGTTCTCCCCGTCCAGCACCTTGCGGCGCTGCTCGTAGATGACCTTGCGCTGGGTGTTCATCACGTCGTCGTATTCCAGCACCGTTTTCCGGGTCTGGAAGTTGCGGGATTCCACCTGCTTCTGGGCGTTCTCAATGGCGCCGGAGAGGATCTTGGCGTCGATGGGGGTATCCTCGTCCACCCCCAGCTTCTCCATCATGTTCATCACCCGTTCGGAGCCGAACAGGCGCATGATATCGTCCTCCAGAGAGAGGAAGAAGCGGCTCTCGCCCGGGTCGCCCTGCCGGCCGGCGCGGCCGCGCAGCTGGTTGTCGATGCGGCGGGACTCGTGCCGCTCGGTGCCCAGAATAAACAGGCCGCCCGCGGCGCGGACCTGGTCGGCCTCTTCCTTGATGGCCTCTTTATACGTTGCCTCCGCCTCGGCATACATACGCCGGGCGTTCAGGATCTCCTCGCTGTCGGTCTCGGCAAAGCCCGTGGCCTCGGCGATGAGCTCGTCGGACAGCCCCGCCTTGCGCAGATCGGCCTTGGCCAGGACCTCCGCGTTGCCGCCCAGCATGATGTCGGTGCCGCGGCCGGCCATGTTGGTGGCCACGGTGACCGCCCCGAGCTTGCCCGCCTGGGCCACGATCTCGGCTTCTTTTTCATGGAACTTGGCGTTGAGCACATTGTGGCGGATGCCGCGCTTTTTCAGCATGCCGGAGAGCTCCTCCGACTTCTCGATGGAGATGGTGCCCACCAGCACGGGCTGGCCCTTCTCGTGGCACTCCACGATCTGGTTGACGATGGCCCGGTACTTGCCCGCCTCGTTCTTGTACACCACGTCGGGGTTGTCCTTGCGGGCCAGCGGACGGTTGGTGGGGATCTCCACGATATCCAGGGCGTAGATGGTGCCGAATTCCTCCTCCTCGGTCATGGCGGTGCCCGTCATGCCGGAGAGCTTGCCGTAAAGGCGGAAATAATTCTGGAAGGTAATGGTGGCCAGGGTCTTGGACTCCCGCGCCACCTCCACATGCTCCTTGGCCTCGATGGCCTGGTGCAGGCCCTCGGAGTAGCGCCGGCCGTACATCAGGCGGCCGGTGAACTCGTCCACGATGATGACCTCGCCGTCCTTCACCACGTAGTCGATATCCCGCTTCATCAGGCCCCGGGCCCGGATGGCCTGGTTGATGTGGTGGGAGAGCGTGGTATTCTCCGGGTCGGAGAGGTTCTCGATCTGGAACTGCTGCTCGGCCTTGGCGATGCCCCGGGCGGTGAGGGTGACGGTACGCGCCTTCTCGTCCACGATGTAGTCCGCGTCGATATCCGGGTCCTCTTCCTCCTTGGTATCCACGCTGGTGACCCGCTGTCCCTTCAGCCGGGCCACGAAGGAGTCCACGATGGTGTAGAGCTGGGTGGACTTGTCCCCCTGGCCGGAGATGATGAGGGGGGTGCGCGCCTCGTCGATGAGGATGGAGTCCACCTCGTCCACGATGGCAAAGGCGTGGCCCCGCTGGACCATCTCGCTGGCGTAGATGGCCATGTTGTCCCGCAGGTAGTCGAAGCCGAACTCGTTGTTGGTGCCATAGGTAATATCCGCGTCATAGGCGGCCTTGCGCTGTTTGGGGTCCACGTCGTGGATGACCAGGCCCACGGTGAGGCCCAAAAAGCGGTAGACCTTGCCCATCCACTCGCTGTCGCGCTTGGCCAGGTAGTCGTTGACGGTGACGATGTGCACGCCCTCGCCCGCCAGGGCGTTGAGGTAGGCGGGCAGGGTGGCCACGAGGGTCTTGCCTTCGCCGGTCTTCATCTCGGCGATGCGGCCCTGATGGAGGATGATGCCGCCGATGAGCTGCACCCGGTAAGGCTTCATGCCCAGCACCCGCCAGGCGGCCTCCCGGCAGGCGGCGAACGCCTCGGGCAGGATGTCGTCCAGGGTCTCGCCGTCTGCAAGACGCTGCTTGAATTCAGGCGTCTTGGCCTGGAGCTGCTGGTCCGTGAGCTGGGAATACACCCCGTCCAGGGCCTCGATCTTGTCCACCAGGGGCAGGATGGCCTTCACCTGCTTTTCCGAGCTGGTGCCGAAAAGCTTTTTCAAAAGTCCCATGGGTCGTTCACCTTTCTTATTTCAGGCCCGCGCGTGCGGGCGGTCATAGGAGTTCCAGGGTAATTCAGCTTACTAGTATACCATAGTTGTTTCGGATAAAAAAGGGGAAATTGTGAACAAATCCGCGTTTCTCTTCCTTCCGGACAAACCAGCCGGAGGCCCCCGACCTACGGCTGGGGCCTCCGGCTGAGACGGTCGAAAAAGCGGCTTTGCCGCTTTTTCGAGCAGGAATGCACGAAATGTTCACCTCGATTGCTCACGAAATTGTCGGCAAACATTTCGTGGGAAGGGGCCTTTCCAGGGCACCTCCCCCGGGGGACCCTCTCTTGCCCCTGCGGGGCAATTCAGACTGTCGAAAAACCCTCCTGAGGAAGGGCCTCGCAGAGTTGAGTCGTCCGCAGACGACGGAAGGAAATAAAGCTCCGTCATTTCCGGCGACAGGTGCGTCGGAAATGACACCTCTCATGACGGGCAGGGCGACTTTTCTGCAAGAATCGAGCCCTGTCCGTCATGCATCCCTCTGTCGAAAAAGGCCTCTGGCCTTTTTCGACAAGCTGTCTTACCCCTGCGGGGCAATCCCCTTGTGTCCCCGGAACGGACGGATTCTGATTTTGTTCCGTCGTCTTCAGACGGCGGAATCCTGCGAAGCGGAGGGGTCATTGGGCTGCGTCGACCAGCACGCAGGCGGTATAGGTGATGGTGCCCGGCCCGTAATAGTAAGGCAGGCCCGACCGTTCGCATACGCGGGACACCCAGAGGCCGTAGGCCTCCATGGAGGGGATGGCCCGGTCCGGAAAACGGCAGGGCGCGTCCGGGCAGGTACACGCCGCGCAGATGCCGCAGCCGCCGGTGCCCATGGGCAGGCAGTCGGGGTCCGCCCGGCGCACCCGTTCCACAAAGACCGCAAAGCGCTCCCGCTGGAGGCGCTCGGTCTCCTGCATGGTCTCCACGTCAAAATCGTCCTCCAGCGTCCCGGTGGACTGGAGCAGCACCCCCCGGCGATAGCGCCCGGCACGACGCGCCGCCTCCTCCAGCGTGCCGCAGGCGGGCGGGCAGGTCCAGCACCGGCCGTAATTGTGGCAGCGGTCGGCGGCGCACATCTCCCGCACCTGGGGCAAAAACTCCAGCGCCGCCCTATTCAGCTCTCCCGCGTGGGAGAAGCCCACCTCCTCCGCCAGGGACAACAGTTCCTGCTGCGTCATGCCCGATCCCCTCTCCGCTCCGTTTGGCCCACATTTTAGCACAGTTTTTCCCCGCCGGAAAGGCTTCGGGCCGATTTGCAGAAGGGAACACAAAAAATCGCAAAAGTTTACAATTGTGTTTTTCCCATTTACGCCGGGGAACGCAGATGGTAAAATGGGGTATCCCAATCCGCATCCGACAAAAGGAGCCTAGAATGAAACGAAACAAACTTTTCCCCGCCGCGCTGGCCCTGTCTCTGGCCTTTGCCCTGACCTGCTGTGCCAAACCCGCTCCAGCGCCCGTCGATACCGCCGCGCCGACGCCCGCCGCCACGGCCACGCCCGCTCCGGAGGCCACGCCCACGCCCACGCCCGTCCCGGCCGAACCCCCCGTGTGGGGGGAGCAGGCGTTCCGCCGCACCTTCACCGCCGGGGACGGCACCCAGGTCATGAGCGTGAGCTATACCCTGCCCATGGTGCAGAACACCGACGCCTGCCCCGCCGGCACGGCCATCAACGCCTGGTACCAGACGGAGGGCCATAACCGCCTGATGGAGGCGGAGGAGCAGTATGAGATGGTGGTGGCCGATTACGACGTATCCACCGACGCGGGCCTGCCCTTTACCGCCACGGTGCAGGAGATGACCTCGCGCGTGACCTATGAGGATGAAGCCGTCATCAGCGTGGCCCGGGAGTGGTATCTCAACAGCGGCGGTGCCTACCCCACGGTGTTCCGCCTCTCCGAGCAGTTTGACGCTCAGACCGGCAGCCAGCTGGGCTTTGCAGACTTCTTCTCCGACACCGACGCCGCCCTTGAGCGGATCGTTTCGGCGTTTCTGGCCCAGGGCGAGATCAGCCGGGCGATCTCCTCCGGCGCGCTGAGCGAGGAGCAGGTGCGCCTCTCCTTCCAGCCGGAACACTTTTACCTCACGGAGGAGGGCTACACCTTCTGGCTCCAGGGCGGCGACCTGCCCGCCCTGCACAGCCCCGTGGAGGCAGCGATCCCTTACGATCAGCTGGAGGATGTGAGCGCCCATGGATAAGCGTCCGCAGCAAGGGGACACGTTCCCGCTGACCATTGACGGCTACGCCAGCGACGGCAGCGGCGTGGGCCGTCTGGAGGGCATGGTGGTCTTCGTTCCCGGCGCCCTCCGAGGGGAAGTCTGCCAGGTGCAGCTCACCCACGTGGGCCGCAGCGCTCTCTGGGGGCGGGTGAAAACGATCCTCACGCCTTCTCCGGCCCGCATTCCCCCCGACTGTCCCTACGATGCCCAGTGCGGCGGCTGCCGCTTCCGGCATATGGACTATGCGGAAGAGCTTCAGGCCAAGCGGGCGCGGGTGGAAGACGCCCTGTGCCGCATCGGCGGCGCTTCGGTCCGGGTGGAGGCCGTCCTGGGCGCCGGGTGTCCCGCGCGCTACCGCAACAAGGCCCAGTTCCCGGCCGCGCCGGGGCCGAAGATCGGCTTTTACCGGGAGCACAGCCATCAGGTGGTGGACGTGGCGGACTGCCTGCTGCAAAGCCCCGCCGCCGCCCGGCTGCGCGCCGCCGTGAAGGACTGGATGCGGCGCTACCGCGTGAGCGCCTATGACGAACGCACCCGGAAAGGGCTGGTGCGCCATGTGTATGTGCGTACCAGCCGGTCGGGGGCGGCGCTTTGCTGTGTGCTGGTCAACGGGAAAACGCTTCCCCGCGAGCAGGAGCTGACGGCGGCCCTCCGCTGCGCCGAGCCCGGCCTTACCGGCGTGGTACTGGGGGTCAACGAAACCCACAGCAACGTCATCCTGGGGACGGACTACCGCACCTTGTGGGGGGAGGATTTTCTATACGACACCCTGTGCGGCTTTACCTTCAAGCTTTCGGTGCCCTCCTTTTACCAGGTCAATCCCGATCAGGCCGAGGTCCTTTACGACCGCGTCCTGGAGCTGGCGGGCCTGACCGGGGAACAGACTGTACTGGACCTGTACTGCGGCATCGGGACCATCAGCCTGGTCCTGGCCCGCAGGGCCAAGCTGGTCTATGGCGCCGAGGTGGTGCGCCCGGCCATTGAGGACGCGGTGGAAAACGCCCGGCGCAACGGGGTGGGAAACGCCCGCTTTCTGTGCGCCGATGCGGGAGAGGCCGCCCTGCGCCTGGAGGCGGAGGGCGTGCGTCCGGATGTGATCTGCGTGGACCCGCCCCGCAAAGGCCTTGCCCCCGCGGTAGTAGACACCATCGTGCGCATGGCGCCCAGGCGGGTGGTCTACGTCTCCTGCGACCCGGGCACCCTGGCCCGGGATATCGCCCGTTTTCGGGAACAGGGCTGGAGCGTGCGCCGCGCCCTGGCTGTGGACATGTTCCCCCGCACCGCTCATGTGGAGACGGCGGTCCTCTTGCTGCCGGACGCCGGCCCGCAGGGAGACGGGGGCGAACCGTACGCCGGGGAGCCCCCCTGCCCAGCCGTGCGTTGAGCGATGCGTCCAACAGAGGGGCCGGCGTGATCCGGGAAGCGATTCCGATCCGGCCCCGCCGCCGGACCGCCGCATTCCGGCGGAGCGGCACCTGAGCGGGGCGGCCACGGCCTGTCCCTGGCAGGCGAGCGCACGGACAACCGGCTGGGGCGTTGCTGCCCAGCGGCCTGCCGATTCCGGCCGGCCCCGGCCGCGGCCCGGCCGAAGCATCGGGAAGGAGGCGGCTGAATGGACCGCACCCCCTATCCGCGGCTTTAACGCCATGACCGCCGACTTCTTTTCGTTCTTCAGCGCCAGGTATCCCGGCCGGGTGCTCCGCGGCGATTGGAACCGGGACATCTGGTACAATGTGGAGACGGTATCCTGCTGGTACGGCGTGGGCGAATGCGCCCGGATCCGGGATCATTACCGGGGCTGGAACCCGGGCACCCATGTGGAAATCCCCCGGGATACCGACTCCAATGCCGTCAACGGCGCCGGTCTCACCGCCTCCCTCCGGGCCTGTCACTTTGGCAACGACGCCTACTGCAGGGTGGCCTCGCCGCGCACGGCGGAGGTGATGCTGCGGCGTCTGTCCAAATGACCGCGGTCCAAAGCGAATCCGGGATTCCCACCGGCCGGGCACAAAAAAGGGGCTGGAGCATCTTAACGCGATGCTCCAGCCCCTTTGTGATGGTCCCAAAAGCGGCGTTGTCCCTTTTCCGGGACGGCTGCGGCCGGCCGAGGGATCTTTGTACTACCGCTCGGGATGGCACATGCCGCTGCCGGGACAGTTCCCGCATCCGCCGGAGCAGGAGCAGCCTCCCCTATGATGCGTTTTGTTGTAGACGCCGCGGGCCACGATGGCAACGAACACGGCCAGCACGATCAGACCTATGACAAGTGTGGGGACATTCATCGCTTCCGCCTCCTTACCGGGCCGCCGCGGCCACGGCGCTCACGGTCAGGTGGTTTTCATCGTACTTGTTTCTGCGCACCAGCAGGTAGACCAGCCCGGCCAGCACCACGGCGGCGGCCACAGTGCCCGCTCCAAACCCCACCTGACCGGCGATGAGGCCCCCGATCTGATAGACGATCAGGGCGCTGGCATAGGCGAAGGCGCACATATAGCCGATGGCGGCAAAGGTCCATTTGGCGCTGTTCATCTCCCGCTTGATGGCGCCCATGGCGGCGAAGCAGGGGGCGCAGAGCAGGTTGAAGATCATGAAGGAGTAGGCGGAGATGGCGGTATAGTGCGCGGCGACGGCCGTCAGCAGGCCCGGATCGTCCTCGGCCACTTCTTCCCCGATCTGGAACAGGATTCCGAAGGTGGAGACCACGTTCTCCTTGGCGATGAGGCCGGTGACGGTGGCCACGGTGGACTGCCAATCGCCAAAGCCCAGGGGGCGGAACAGGATGCAGACCGCGCCGCCGATGGCAGCCAGCAGGGAGGAGTTGTTGTCCTCCACCATCCGGAACACGCCGTCCACAAAGCCGAAGCCCTGGAGGAACCAGAGGATGATGGAGGAGGCCACGATGACCGTTCCGGCCCGCTTGATAAAGGACCAGCCGCGCTCCCAGGTCGCCCGCAGGACGTTGCCCGCGGCGGGGACATGGTAGGCGGGCAGCTCCATGACGAAGGGCGCGGGATCGCCGGCGAAGGCGCGGGTCTTCTTGAGCATGACGCCGGAGATCACGATGGCGGCCACGCCGATGAAGTAGGCGGAGACGGCCACCAGGCCGCTGCCGCCGAACAGGGCGCCGGCAAACAGCCCGATGATGGGCATCTTGGCGCCGCAGGGGACAAAGCAGGTGGTCATGATGGTCATGCGGCGGTCCCGCTCGTTCTCGATGGTGCGGGAGGCCATGACGCCGGGCACGCCGCACCCGGAACCGATGAGCATGGGAATGAAGGACTTGCCGGACAGGCCGAACTTGCGGAAGATCCGGTCCATAATGAACGCCACGCGGGCCATATAGCCCACGTCCTCCAGAACGGCCAGCATCAGGAACAGCACCAGCATCTGGGGCACGAAGCCCAGTACCGCGCCCACGCCGGCGACGATGCCGTCGGACACAAGGCCGGTGAGCCACTCGGCGCAGCCCCAGCCCTCCAGCAGGGCCCGGGAGCCCGCCTGAAGCCATTCGGCGCCCAGCACGTCGTTGGTCCAGTCGGTGAGGAAGGAGCCGAAGGGCCCCATCGCCACCCAGTAGACCAGGAACATGATCCCCGCGAAAATGGGCAGCGCCAGCACACGGTTGGTGACCACGCGGTCGATCTGGTCGGATGGGGACAGGGCGTGCCTGGCGGCCTTTTTTTTCACCGAGCGCTCCACCACGCCGCTGATGTACGCATAGCGCTGGTTGGTGATGATGCTCTCGGCGTCGTCGTCCAGCTCGGACTCGCAGTCCTTGATGTGCTCCTCCAGATGAGCGGCCAGCGCGGCGTCCAGCTTCAGTTCCTCCAGGACCCTGCCGTCCCGCTCGAAGAGCTTGATGGCATACCAGCGCAGGTAACGCTCCTCCACCCTGCCCTGGATAGATTCCTCAATGTGGGCGACGGCGTGCTCCACGCTGCCGGTGAACACATGGGGCAGCTCGCCGGCCTTCCGGCTCCGGGCCAGGGAGACGGCCCTTTCAGCCGCAGCCATGCCTCCCTCGCCCTTCAGTGCGCTCATCTCCACGACCTCGCAGCCCAGCGCCTCGCCCAGCTTCTTCCGGTCGATCTCGTCCCCGTTCTTGCGGACCAGGTCGATCATGTTGACCGCCACCACCACGGGGATGCCCAGCTCGATGAGCTGGGTGGTCAGGTACAGGTTGCGCTCCACGTTGGTACCGTCCACGATGTTCAGGATGGCGTCGGGCTTCTCGCCCACCAGGTAGCTGCGGGCCACGACCTCCTCCAAGGTATAGGGGGAGAGGGAATAGATGCCGGGCAGGTCCTGGATGACCACGTCCTTATGGCCCTTGAGCCGCCCCTCCTTCTTCTCCACCGTGACGCCGGGCCAGTTGCCCACGTACTGGTTCGAGCCGGTCAGGGCATTGAACAGGGTGGTCTTACCGCAGTTCGGGTTGCCCGCCAGCGCAATTTTGATGTCCATTTGTGTTCTCCCTTCCAAACATTCGATCCAGCCAAGCGTTCCTGCCAAACGCGGTGAGTTTACGCGATCTCGATCATTTCCGCGTCGGCCTTGCGCACGGAGAGCTCATACCCCCGCACGTTCAGTTCGATGGGATCGCCCAGCGGGGCCACCTTGCGGATATGCACCTGCGTCCCCCTGGTGATCCCCATGTCCATGATACGGCGCTTCACCGCGCCCGCTCCGTGGAGCCGGACCACGGTGACGGTCTGCCCCACCTTTGCCTCTCGCAGCGTCTTCACTGTCGATTCCTCCTCAAATCATGATACGGTTTGCCATCGATCGGTCCAGGGCGATCCGGCTGTCCTTCACCTGAAGGATCAGGTTCCCGGCGATCTCGCTGACCACGGTCACCGTGCTGTCCACCACGAAGCCCAGCTCCGCCAGATGCTGACGCAGTTCGTCCTTGCCGGTGATTTTACGGATCGTCACCGTCTCACCGGGCTTTGCCAATGTCAAGGGCATCATAATCCCTCCTCCTCACGCCGGATAGTTAGATGCATCTAACACCCGGTCGGAAAACAGGGGTTAGCATTATCTAACCCCTAAATCGCTATAAGTTTACCTCGACTAACTCAATTTGTCAATGGCTTTTCCACCGATTTCTTGTCAAAGGGCGCGTTTTATGCTAATGTATAGAAAAGCCCGAGCATCTGGAGGCCGCTTTATGAAAATTTATGAATCCGCAGAGGATTATCTGGAAGCAATTTTGAGTTTGCAGGAGCGCCATGGGATGGTCCGCTCCATCGATATCGCAAACGAGCTCCACTTCTCCAAGCCCAGTGTCAGCGTGGCTATGAAAAAGCTGCGGGAGAGCGGCTATGTGGAGATGGACCGGGACGGGCGGATCACCCTGCTCCCGCCCGGCGAGGCGGTGGCCGAGCGCATCTATGAACGCCACCGCCTGCTTACGGACTTTTTTGTCCGCCTGGGGGTAGACCCGGAGGTGGCCGCCGCCGACGCCTGCAAAGTGGAGCATGATCTGAGCGAAGAGACCTTTTGCAAAATCAAGGAACATGTCTATCGCCAGCCCGGGGCGGATGCGCCCGCCCCAGGCTCCCGCCCCGAACGTTAGAACCGCTTTTTCAAGAACGGCGGAAGGCCCCCGGATGCATCGTCCGGGGGCCTTCCGCCGTTTTCGCTTGCTTGTGTGCCGCTCCGCCAGCCGGGTCAGGCGCCCGCAGCGGCCGCCAATCAAAAGATTCCCGGGCTTTAAGCCCGGGAATCTTTCAGCAGAATTTACTTGTACAGCTCCACCAGCCGGGTCAGGTGCTCGTAACGCGCCTTGGCGGCCTCTTCGTTTTCGGCAAAGAGCTTCTCCGCACGCTCGGGGAAGGAGCGGGTCAGAGCGGAGTAGCGGGCCTCGTTCATCAGGAACTCCTGATAGCCGCCGGCAGGGGCCTTGGAGTCCAGGGTGAAGGGGTTCTTGCCCTCGGCCTTGGACGCGGGGTTGAACCGGAACAGGTTCCAGTAGCCGCACTCCACGGCCTTCTTCATCTCAATCTGGCAATTGGCCATGCCGCCCTTGATGGAGTGCATCTCGCAGGGAGCGTAGCCGATGATCAGGGAGGGGCCGTGATAGGCCTCGGCCTCGGTGATGGCCTTCAGGGTCTGGTTGGGATTGGCGCCCATGGCCACCTGGGCCACGTAGACGTACCCGTACTGCATGGCGATCTCCGCCAGGCTCTTCTTGGGCTGCACCTTGCCGGCCGCGGCAAACTGCGCCACCTGGCCGATGTTGGAGGACTTGGAGGCCTGTCCGCCGGTGTTGGAGTACACCTCGGTATCAAAGACGAAGATATTCACATCCTCGCCCGAGGCGATCACATGGTCCAGGCCGCCGTAGCCGATGTCGTAGGCCCAGCCGTCGCCGCCGAAGATCCACACGGACTTCTTGTTCAGGTACTCCTTCTCCTGGAGAATCTCGGCGGCCAGCTTGCAGGCGTCACACTGGCAGAGCGTCTCACCCTTGGCCTGCAGCTCCTTGCCGAAGGCCTGGATCTCTGCCTTGCCGCTGGCCAACAGCTCATCCACGGTGCACAGGCCGTCCTCCAGGGCGGCGATGTAGGCCTTGGTGGCCTCGGCGTTGGCCGCGCCGTCCTCCAGGGTGTCCAGCCACTTCTGGCCGGCCTCCTTGATAGCGGGAGTGGCCCACTCCACGGCCAGCAGGGCGCGGGTCTTGTCGGCCAACCGGTCGCGGATGGCCTTCTGGCCCAGATACAGGCCCAGGCCGTGCTCAGCGTTGTCCTCAAACAGGGAGTTGGCCCAGGCGGGACCCTTGCCGTTCTGGTCCACCGTATAGGGAGAGGTCGCGGCCGGGCCGCCCCAGATGGAGGAGCAGCCGGTGGCGTTGGAGATATACATCCGCTCGCCGCAGACCTGGGTGACCAGGCGGGCATAGGCAGTCTCGGCGCAGCCGGCGCAGGAACCGGAGAACTCCAGCAGGGGCTGCTTGAACTGGCTGCCCTTGACGGTGGCGATGTCCTCCACGTCGGCCTTGGGGGCCACCTTGGCCACCATGTAGTCGAACACGGCCTGCTGATCGGCCTGGGACTCCTGGGGAACCATCTCCAGCGCCTTGACCGGGCAGGCGCTCACGCACACGGAGCAGCCCATGCAGTCCAGGGGGGAGACGGCGATGGCGAACTGATACACGCCCTTGCCCTTGCCGGCCTTGATGTCCACGATCTTGGCCTGTGCGGGGGCGTTGGCGGCCTCCTCCGCGGTGAGGGCGTAGGGCCGGATGGTGGCGTGGGGGCAGACGTAGGAGCACTGGTTGCACTGGATGCACTTGGCCGCGTCCCACGCGGGCACGGACACGGCCACGCCGCGCTTCTCGTAGGCGGAAGCGCCCTGGCAGAAGGTGCCGTCCTCATGGCCGTCTGCGAAGGCGGAGACGGGCAGGCTGTCGCCGTCCATCTTGCCGATGGGCTCCAGCAGCTCGCGCACCATCTTGACGGTGGCGGGATCGCCCTCCAGGTGCTCGGCCGCGGTCTGGTCCTCGGCGTCCTTCCAGGAGGCGGGCACGTTGAACTTCTTGAAGGCGGAGGCGCCCAGGTCAATGGCCTTGTGGTTGCGGTCCACCACGTCCTGGCCCTTCTTCAGGTAGGAATGGGTGGCCGCGTCCTTCATGTAGCCGATGGCCTCGGCCTCCGGCATCACCTTGGCCAGGGCAAAGAAGGCGGACTGCAGGATGGTATTGGTGCGCTTGCCCATACCGATCTCGATGGCCAGGTCGATGGCGTTGATGGTATAGACCTGGATGTTGTGCTCGGCAATGTAGCGCTTGGCCACGGCGGGCATGTGGTGGTCCAGCTCCTCATCGCTCCACTGGCAGTTGATGAGGAACACGCCGCCGTCCTTCACGTCCCGGACCATGGGGAAGCCCTTGACGATATAGGCGGGCACATGGCAGGCCACGAAGTCGGCCTTGTTGATGTAGTAGGGGGCGCGGATGGGCTGGTCGCCGAAGCGCAGGTGGCTGATGGTCACGCCGCCGGTCTTCTTGGAGTCGTACTGGAAGTAGGCCTGCACGTACTTGTCGGTGTGGTCGCCGATGATCTTGATGGAGTTCTTGTTGGCGCCCACGGTGCCGTCGCCGCCCAGACCCCAGAACTTGCACTCGATGGTGCCGGGGGCCGCGGTGTTGGGGGAGGGCTTCTCCTCCAGGGAGGTGTGGGTCACGTCGTCCACGATGCCCACGGTGAACTGCCGCTTGGGGGCGGACTTGGTCAGCTCCTCATAAACGGCGAACACGTTGCTGGGGGGCGTGTCCTTGCTGCCCAGGCCGTAACGGCCGCCGATGATGGTGGCCTGACGGCCCGCGTTGGCGAAGGCGGTGACCACGTCCAGGTACAGGGGGTCGCCCTGGGCACCGGGCTCCTTGGTGCGGTCCAGCACGGCGATCTTGGTGGCGGTGGCGGGGATGGCGGCGAGCAGCTTGTCCGCCCGGAAGGGACGGTACAGGCGCACCTTCACCAGGCCCACCTTCTCGCCGTGGGCGTTCAGGTAGTCGATGACCTCCTCCGCCACGTCGCAGATGGAGCCCATGGCGATGATGACCCGGTCGGCGTCGGGCGCGCCGTAATAGTTGAACAGCTGGTAGTCGGTGCCCAGCTTGGCGTTGACCTTGCCCATGTACTCCTCGACGATGTCGGGCACCGCCTCGTAGTACTTGTTGGCGGCCTCACGGTGCTGGAAGAAGATATCGCCGTTCTCGTGGGAGCCACGCATCACGGGATGCTCGGGGTTCAGCGCCCGCTTGCGGAAGGCGTTGACGGCGTCCATGTCCACCATGTCCGCCAGGTCCTCGTTGTCCCAGATGGCGATCTTCTGGATCTCGTGAGAGGTGCGGAAGCCGTCAAAGAAGTTCAGGAAGGGGACGCGGCCCTTGATGGCGGCCAGATGGGCCACCGCGCCCAGGTCCATGACCTCCTGCACGTTGCCCTCGGCCAGCATGGCAAAGCCGGTCTGGCGGCAGGCCATCACGTCGGAGTGGTCGCCGAAGATGTTCAGCGCGTGGGTGGCCACCGTACGGGCGGACACGTGGAACACGGCGGGCATCAGCTCGCCGGAGAGCTTGTACATGTTGGGAATCATCAGCAGCAGGCCCTGAGAGGCGGTGTAGGTGGTGGTCAGGGCGCCGGCGTTCAGAGAGCCGTGCACGGTGCCGGCCGCGCCGGCCTCGGACTGCATCTCCACTACTTTCACGGTGGTCCCAAAAATGTTCTTGCGGCCCTGTGCGGCCCACTGGTCCACATAGTCGGCCATGGGGCTGGAGGGCGTGATGGGATAGATGCCCGCAACCTCGGTAAAGGCGTAGGACACGTGGGCGGCAGCCGTGTTGCCATCCATGGTTTTCAGCTTTCTCGCCATTGATAGTCTTCCTCCTTATTTGTTGGTCCAGGGCAATGGGGATCCGTCCCCGCCCGTCCGCCGTTGGACCGGGCCGGATTCCCATTACCCTGGCTGTTTCCTTCGTCCCCCGGGGCCCATTCCCCTGGAGGCCCATACATTTTAACACCCCTGTCCCTATTTGTAAATCAAATCTTATTCCCAGGGCAAAATTTTTCATAAATCCGTACAAATCTTGCAAAATTGTTCTTAAACAAGAACAAAATATAAACGCGCCCGTCTAAATTGCGCCTTTACAAACTAAACTCATTATGCTAAAATGATCGGTCTAAAAATTTCGCCTCCCCTTTGCGGAAAAGTATGGTATAATAGCCGCACAGCGGCCATGATACCGGCAGGCGGCGGCCTGGCCGCGGCGCTTTCTCGACATTGCGGAAGAAGGACGGTGCGCCTTATGCTCCATCATGTGCGTTCTCTGGGCCTGAGCGGCGTTTCCGGATACGAGGTCACCGCCGAGTGCGACCTGTCCGGCGGCCTGCCCGCCTTTGATATCGTGGGCCTGCCCGACGCGGCGGTGAAGGAGGCCCGGGAGCGGGTCCGCGCCGCCATCAAAAACTGCGGCTTCTCCTTTCCCGTCTCCCGCATCACCGTGAATCTGGCCCCCGCCGACCGGCGGAAGGCGGGCACGGTGTACGACCTGCCCATCCTGGTGGGCATCCTGGCCGCCGGGGAGCAGATCCGGCCGCCCGCGCCCGACGCGGCCTTTGTGGGAGAGCTGTCCCTGTCCGGCTCTCTGCGGCCGGTGACCGGTATGCTGCCCATGGCGCTGGCCGCCGGGCGCGCCGGCGTGCGCGCCCTCTATGTCCCGGCCGCCTCCGCCGCCGAGGCCACCCTGGCGGGCGGGGCGGCGGTCTATCCGGTGGAGAACGTGGGTCAGCTGGTGGCCCATCTGAAGGGCGAGGTTCTCCTCTCTCCGGCGCAGCCCTGGGTCCCCCCCGCCCCGCTTGCCGGCTGCCCCGACTTTGCCGACGTGAAGGGGCAGGAAACGGTCAAGCGGGCGCTGGAGGTCGCCGCGGCGGGCGGGCATAATATCGCCATGGTGGGGCCGCCGGGCGCGGGCAAATCCATGCTGGCCAAGCGGCTTCCCTCCATCCTGCCCGACATGACCCGCCGGGAGGCGCTGGAGGCCACCCAGGTCCACTCGGTGCTGGGGCTGACCAGCGCCGAGGCGCCGCTGCTCCTGCGCCGGCCCTTCCGCAGTCCCCATCATACCATCTCCGTCATGGGTCTGGCGGGGGGCGGCTCTCCGCCCCGGCCCGGGGAGATCTCCCTGGCCCACAACGGGGTGCTTTTTCTGGACGAGCTGCCCGAATTCGGCAAGGAGACCCTGGAGGTGCTGCGCCAGCCCCTGGAGGAGGGGCAGGTGCAGATCACGCGGGTATCCGGCACGGAGGTCTTTCCCGCCCGGTTCATGCTGGTGTGCGCCATGAATCCCTGTAAATGCGGCTGGTACGGGTATGACCGGCGCTGCCGCTGCTCGGAGAGGGACGTGGAAAAGTATCTGGGCCGGCTCTCCGGCCCCCTGCTGGACCGGATCGACCTGTATGCGGAGGTGCCGCCTCTGGCCTTCGAAGAGCTCTCCGCCCGCGCCGCCCCCGCCGAATCCTCGGCGGACATCAAGCGCCGGGTGGATGCCGCCCGGGCCGTACAGACCGCCCGCTTCGGCCCCTCCGGCCCCGACTGCAATGCCCACATGGGCCCTGCGGAGCTGGCGGAGCACTGCGCCCTGGACGCGGCGGGCGCCGCCCTGATGAAAGGGGCCTTCGACCGCATGGGGCTTACCGCCCGCAGCTATGACCGCATCCTCCGGGTGGCGCGCACCATTGCAGACCTGGACGGGGCGGAGCGCATCGGCGTGGAGCATCTGGCGGAGGCCGTCCAGTACCGGGAGAGCGCCTGTTTCCGGCGCTGAATCCTGCGGATACAACAACCGGCGGGCCGGACCTGCGCCGGAGCGCCCGCCCCAAATAAGGAGGAAGACGATTGGACGAGATCATACTGCTCAAGCTGGGGGAGCTGGTGCTCAAGGGCCTGAACCGCCGCAGCTTTGAAGACAAGCTGATCGGCAATGCCCGCCGCCGCCTGAAGGACCTGGGCCAATTCCGGGTGTACACCAAACAGTCCACCATGTATGTGGAGCCTTTGGAGGAGACCTGCGACATGGACGGGGCCTGGCTGGCCATGTCGCGCCTGTTCGGCGTGGTGGGCCTCTCCCGGGCCCGGGCCTGCGCCAAAGACAAGGACGCGCTGCTGGCGTGCGCCAAGACTTATCTGGACGGCCGCCTGCGCGCGGCAAAGACCTTCAAGGTGGAGTCCAAGCGGGCTGACAAGTCCTTCCCCATGACCTCGGTGGAGCTGTCCCGGTATGTGGGCGGCGAGCTGGACGAGGCCTATCCCAACCTCCAGGTGGACGTGCACCATCCGGAGCTGACGGTCTATCTTGAGGTACGGGATTATGCCGCCTACGTCCATGCCGACCCGGAGCCCGGCGCAGGCGGCCTGCCCGTGGGCATCGGCGGCCGGGCGGTCAGTCTGCTTTCCGGCGGCATCGACTCCCCGGTGGCCTCCTGGATGATCGCCAAGCGGGGCATCGCCCTGGAGCTGGTCCACTTTTTTTCCTACCCCTACACGTCGGAGCAGGCCAAGCAGAAGGTGCTGGACCTGGCGAAACTGCTCACCCCCTGGTGCGGGCACATGGTGGTCCACGTGGTCCCCTTCACCGCCATCCAGGAAGAGCTGCGGCGCAAGTGCCCGGAGGAGCTGTTCACCGTGCTCATGCGCCGGTTCATGATGCGCATCGCCGAGCAGGTGGCCCAGCGCACCGGCGCAGGGGCCCTCGTCACCGGCGAGTGCTTGGGCCAGGTGGCCAGCCAGACCATGGAGGCCATGCGCGCCACCACTGCCGTGTGTTCCCTGCCCATTCTCCGCCCCGTGGTGGGGATGGATAAGGAGGAGATCGTCCGCATCGCCCGGAAGATCGGCACCTTTGAGACCTCCATTTTGCCCTATGAGGACTGCTGCACCGTCTTTACCCCCCGCCATCCCCGCCTGCGCCCCGTGCTGGGCGAGCTGGAGTGCGCCGAGGCCGCCCTGGACGTGGACGGGCTGGTCGCCGCTGCGGTGGACGGAATCGAGCGCCTGCGCGTGTAGCGGCGCCCTCCCCCTCCCGCCGCACCGCGGCCCACGGCGCGGCATCCCCGGGCGGAGCGGCTTTGCCCGGGAAGCGACCGCGTTGGCGCCGCGCCTTTGGGGCGGCGCTTCAGCAGGCTGTCTGCTTGTCCCACCGAACCCATCGCCAACTCCCCGCGCGATCTTTGCGCGCGCGGGGACCCCGTACCTTTCCCATCCTCAGGCGGAGTGAATCCGCCCTGCGGAAATGCCGCGCTGACGCTGCGCATTTACGGCGGTTCCGGCCGCCGCGCCCGGTGCCGGCGCTCTGGAGGTCTTATTTTGTCCCACACCGCTGAACTGATCGCCGTCGGTACCGAGCTTCTGCTCGGCAACATCGCCAACACCGACGCGCAGATGCTCTCCCAGGGGCTGTCCGCCCTGGGGATCAACGTCTATTACCACACCGTAGTGGGCGACAATCCGCAGCGCCTGCGGGCCGCTGTGGAGATCGCCCGCCGCCGGGCCGACATCCTCATCACCACCGGCGGGCTCGGCCCCACGTGCGACGACTTGACCAAAAACGTGCTGGCCGAATGCTTCGGCAGGCCCCTGGTCCGCCATGAGGCGTCCGCCCGGCGCATCGAGGCCTACTTCAGGAGCATCGGACGCCCCATGACGGAGAACAACTACCAGCAGGCGATGCTGCCCGAAGGCTGCACCGTGCTGGACAACGACTGGGGCACCGCCCCGGGCGTAGCCTTTGAGGCGGATGGCGTGCACGTCGTCATGCTTCCCGGCCCGCCCCGGGAATGCCGGGCCATGTTCCAATACCGCGTGGCGCCCTATCTGCGGGCCTGTTCCGACGGGGCCATCTGCTCCCGTACCCTGCGTATCTTCGGCATGGGGGAATCCCTGGTGGAATCCATGCTGCGCAGCCAGATGAACGCCATGCAGAACCCCACCCTGGCCCCCTACGCCAAGGAGGGCGAGGTGGAGCTGCGCATTACCGCCAAGGCCGGGCACGAGCAGGAGGCCCGCGCCCTGATCACGCCGGTGGAGGCCCGGCTGCGCGCCCAGCTGGGCAGCGCGGTCTACGGCGCGGATGTGACCAGTCTGGAAGAGGTGGTGCTGCCCCTGCTGAAGGAGCGCGGCCTCACCCTGGGCTGCGCGGAAAGCTGCACCGGCGGACTCATCGCAAAGCGCATCACCGACCTGCCCGGCGCATCTGCGGTCTTCCGGGGCAGCGTGGTCAGTTACGCCACTCCGGTCAAGCACACGGTGCTCGGCGTGCCCCAGGCCCTTCTGGAGGAATACGGCGCGGTGAGCGAGCCGGTGGCCCGCGCCATGGCCGAGGGGGCCCGCCGGACGCTGGGCTGCGATCTGGCGGTGGCCGTCACCGGCGTGGCCGGTCCCGATCCGGATGAGCGGGGCAACCCGGTTGGGCTGGTCTATCTGGCCCTGGCCGCACCGGACGGCACCACGGTCAAGCGGACCCGGTCCGGCGGCGTGCGGGAGCGCATCCGGACACTGGCCGCCAGCGGGGCGCTGGACCTGGTCCGCCGCTGGCTGTCCGGCGCACCGCTGGAGGAAACCGGAACGGAGCCTTCGGAATGACGCTGCTGAAGCGTCTTGGCGGGCCGGACACGATACGCGCGGGGATCGCCGCAGAATTTCGCGCCCTGAACCGCACCCCCCACCCCTCCCGGCACGAACGCTCCGCGGTGCGGGTCCTGACCGCCCGGCTGGCGGAACTGGGGCTGGCCCCGGTCCGGGACGGGCACGGCAACGTGATGGCCGACGTGCCGGCCGCGCCCGGCCGCACGGCGGCCCCCCGGCTGATCCTGCAGGGGCACCTGGACATGGTATGCGCCGTGGCCCCGGGCAGCGGCTTCGACCCGTTGGCCGAGCCGGTGACGGTGGTGGAGGCGGACGGTTTCCTCCGCTCCGACGGCCGCTCCTCCCTGGGCGCGGACAACAATCTGGGCAACGCCGCCGTGCTGTGGCTGCTGGGCCGCGGCCTGTCCCACGGCCCTCTGCGCCTGCTGTTTACAGCAGCGGAGGAGGTCGGCCTGGAGGGGGCCAAGCAGGTGGACCCCTCCTGGCTGGCGGGGGCGGACTTTCTGCTCAATACCGACGGATTTCACCTGGGCCGGGCCATCGTGGGTTCGGCCGGCGGCCGGCGGGAGACCTACCGGCTCCCCCTGGCGGCCTGCCCCGCCCCGGCGGGGGACGCCTGGCGCATCGCCCTTTCCGGCGGGGCGGGCGGGCACTCGGGTGACGACATCCACCGGGGCCGGGCCAATGCGCTGCGGCTGCTGGCGGGTTTTCTGCTGGCGCGGCCGGACTGGGCCGTGGCGGACTTCCGGGGCGGCACGGCCCATAACGCCATCCCCGCCGCCGCGGAGGCGCTGGTCGTCCTTCCGGAGGGCGGCGAGCCCGATCTGGAGGACCTTGCCCGGGAAGCGGCCGCCTATGGGGCCCGGGACCCCCGCCTGACCCTCTTCCACGCCCCCGCGCCCCGGCCGGAGCAGGTCTGGTCCCCGCTCTGCCGCCAGGCCGCTTTGGCCTTGACGGCGGGGCTGTTTCACGGCGTGTACGCGATGGACCCGGCCTTTCCTGACGTGGTGGGCGCTTCCGCCAATGTGGGCCGGCTGTCCGCGGAGGACGGCCAGATACAGGTCTGCGCGTTCCTGCGCTCGGCCCGGCCGTCGTGGGAGGCGGAGCTGGCCCGCGCCCATGATGCTCTGGCCGGGACGCTCGGCTTCTCCGCCGAGGCGTCCGGCTACCCCGGCTGGACGGGGGACCCGGCCAACCCGCTGGCCGCAGTGCTCGCCCGGGTGTACCGGGAGCAGACCGGACGGACGCTGGAGGTCTCCACGGTCCATGTGGGGCTGGAGCCCTCAGTGCTGGGCCCCAAAGCCCCCGGCCTGGTCATGGCCAGCACCGGCCCCGATATTCTGGACGCCCACTCAGTCTCCGAGCGGGCCCCTCTGGACACGCTGCCCGATTACGCCCTGCTGCTGGCGGGTACGCTGGAGGCCCTGTAGCGCACCGGCGTACCGCGCTCTCCCGCAGGGGTGCCTTACAGAGTTCCGCCGTCCGCAGACGGGGGAAGGAAATGCCCCTCCTCAGGACGGACAGGGCGACTTTTCCGCAGGAATCGAGTCCTGGCCGTCCTGTAGCCCCCCTGCCGGAAAAGGCCAGGCCTTTTTCGACAGGGACAAGGACCGGGCCCGGCAAATGCCGGGCCCGGTCCTTGTCCTTGTTTTAATATCGCTTATCCAGAATCGCGACGATCTGGGCCACGCAGCTTTCGTCACAGGAGCTCAGAATGCGCGCGCCCCAGTCCCGCACCTCCTGCGCGCAGTTGGACGGGGCGAAGGGAATGGCCGAGACGGCCAGCATGGGGATGTCGTTCTGATTGTCCCCCACGCAGTAAATGTTCCGCTCCTCAATGCCCAGCAGCCGGGCCAGGCAGCGCACCATGCCGCCCTTGGTACTGCCCTTGGCGGTCAGCTCCAGCAGCACGGCGTTGGAGAAGATGGCCTCATAGTGCTCTGCCCAACGTTCCAGGATGTAGCGCTGAACGGACCGCAGCAGGGGATTGCGCTGCTGGAGGATGGCCTTGGTCCAGGGCAGGGGCATCTCCAGGATGGGCCGTTCGGTATAGGCGGCCTGGGCCCGGCGCAGATGATGAAAGGTGACCTCGTTGGGCTGATAGGCATAGATCTCGTCCTGGTGATAGGCCTCAAAGCCGATCTCCGGGAAGCGGCGGGCCACCTCCTGCAGGTCCCGGGCCGCCCGCCGGGGCAGGAAGGTCTCACGGACCACCCGGTCGGCTTGGAAGTCGTACAGGCAGGCGCCGTTGGAGAGGACGACCGGCGCGTTGATGGGTACGCTGGCGGCGTGGGGCGCAAAGGTGGGGTGGGCCCGCCCGGTGGCTACGGTAAAGATCCCGCCCGCGCCGGTAAAATAGTCGAGCGCGCGCCGGTTCTCCTCGGACACCCGCAGGTCGGAGCCGTACAGCGTGTCGTCAAAATCGCTGACCAGAAGCACACCGTTGAACTTGCCCAAATGCGTCACACCTTATTTCTTCAGATCGGCCCCCGTAAAGTACTTTTTCAGCGGTGCATAGAGGATACCGAAAATCACCAGGCACAAAACGATGTCAATGCCCACATAGCTGCCGTTGTAGACCAGCGAGTAGAGGGAGGGGTTATCAAACACCGTGCCGAAGATCTCCGTCGGGGCCACAATCTTATAAATGGTAATACCGCTGATGTAGTGGATGATGAACCGGGCCGCGCCGCCCAGGATGCTGCCCCAGAAAATGCCGCCCGGCTTGCCCTTGCCCAGGCCGGCCACGCCGATGACGCCGAAGGCCAGCACATAGTCCAGCAGGATGGACTGCCAGCCCCAGCTCACCGCGCCCTGGATAAACACCTGGAGAATCCCAAAGGCAAAGCAGGCGATCAAGCCGCCGCCCATGCCCCAGCGTACGCAGAACAGCAGCAGGGGCAGCATCTCCAGCGAGACGGAGCCGCCCTGAGGCAGCTCGAACACCTTCAGCAGCCCCAGCACGAGGGACAGGGCGATCATGATCGCCCCTTCGCAGAGCATCCGCACGCCCAGGTGCGATTTCTGATTGCTTGTGGTTGTCATAGAACAGATTCCTCCCAAAAAGATGTACCGCAGCGCAAACCGGGTGTAGCGCAATGCGGTACGGGAGAAACGACAATGTGTGCCGAATACTCTTCCTACGCCGGCATTACCCGGATCAGGTTCAAGGGACCGTGCGCCGCGATAGGCGTCCATCTCAGCCGGACATGCGTCCAGCGCCCCTGCTATTCGATTTGTCCTGCGGTTACTGCAAATTCTATACCAACTGCCGCAGTTTTGTCAATACCTGCGCAAAATAAGGGGGGAGCGGGCACTCCAGGGTCATGCGCCGTCCCGTCCGTGGGTGGGTGAAGGAGAGCCTGCGGGCGTGCAGGCACTGGCCCGCCAGGCCGGGGTAGGGCTTTTTGGCCCCGTATACCGTGTCCCCCAGCAGGGGATGCCCCAGCTTCGCCATGTGGACCCGGATCTGATGGGTGCGGCCGGTCTCCAGTCGGCACTGGATATGGGTATAGCCCCCCAACCGCTCCAACACCGTCCAGTGGGTCACCGCCTCCCGGCCGTGGAGCACATCCACCGCCATCCGTTTCCGGTCGGTGGGGTGCCGGGCGATGGGTGCGCGGACCGTACCGGCATCCTGCTTCAGATTGCCCACACACACGGCCTCGTATTCCCGGTAAAGGGAGTGATCCTGCAGCTGTTCGGCCAGCGCCAGGTGGGCAAAATCGTTTTTGGCCGCGATGATCAGACCGGAAGTGTCCCGGTCGATCCGGTGCACGATCCCGGGGCGCAGCGCCCCGTTGATGCCCGAGAGGGACGCTCCGCAGTGATACAGCAGCGCGTTGACCAGGGTCCCGTCCGGATGGCCCGGCGCAGGGTGGACGACCAGCCCCACGGGCTTGTTGACCACGATCACGTCGCCGTCCTCGTAGATCACATCCAGCGGGATCTTTTGGGGGAGCACGTCAATCGGGGCAGGGTCGGGCAGGACGACGGTAAACACGTCGCCGGGGGCGGTCTTGTCATTCTTCTTTACCCGCCCGCCGCCGCGGGTGACCGCGCCCTCCTCCAGCAGCCGCTGGGCGGCGGAGCGGGTCAGCTCCGGCAGGGTGCGGGCGAGGAACTGGTCCACCCGCTCCCCGGCCCGGTCAGCCGTCAGATGGAGCGGCGTCATCCTGCTTCTCCCGTTTCTCGTACTTATCGTAGAAAAAGATCACGTACACGCACAGGGCGATGCCCCCCAGCACCACACAGATATCCGCCACATTGAAGACGGGGAAATCCAGGAACAGCGTGCGGAACATATCGGTCACGAAGCGCAGGAAGGCCCGGTCGATCAGGTTGCCCACCGCACCGGCCAGCACCACCGCCAGGGCGCAGCGGGCAAAGGGATGCCGCAGCACGCCCTTTACCAGCGCCGCCGCCAGCGCCACGGAGACCGCCAGGGAGATGATGGTCAGAAGCCAGGTATGCCCGGTAAACAGGGAAAAGGCCGCCCCGGTGTTCTGCACATAGGTCAGGTCCAGCACACCGGGCAGAACGGGAAGGGAGCCCCCCAGCGGAATGTGGGCGCGTACCAAAAATTTCACCGCCTGGTCGAGGGCGACCAGAAGGGCCGCAAGGATCAAATACAGCATAAGCGCTCTCCTTTGCACGCCCATCGGGCGTTTGGTTCCCGGATAGTGTACCACAGGCGCCAAAACATTGCAATGCCCCGCCCCTGTTCCGGCGCGCCTTCGTGCGATCCGCTCTTGCGGCCCGGCGGCGGGCGCATTATAATGGGATTTGAGCACATTACAAAAAGGAGTGTCGTTTTGGAACGCGCAAAGGTCAGCATCATCGTGCCGGTATACAACGTGGCGGCGTATCTTCCCGCCTGTCTGGAGAGCATCCGCGTCCAGACCTGGCGGGAGATCGAGGTCATACTGGTGGACGACGGCAGCACGGACGAAAGCCTCTCCCTGTGCCGCGCGGCGGCGGAGCGGGACGCGCGCTTTCGGGTCATCCATCAGCAAAACGCAGGGGTCTCCGCCGCCCGCAACGCGGGACTGGCGGCGGCTACGGGGCAGTACCTCCAGTTTGTGGACGGGGACGACCGGCTCCTGTCCAACGCCACTGAGGTCCTGGTCCACGCCGCTCTGAGCACCGGCACCGACCTGGTGATCGCCCGTTTTTACCGGGTATCCGGTCAGCGCCAGGCGCTGCAGGGGCATATCCGGGGCCGCCGGGTGCTCACGCGGACAGAGTTTGCAGAGGAGATGGTCAAGGCCCCCGCCAACTTCTACTACGGGGTGCTTTGGAACAAGCTCTACCGCCGCAGCATTGTGGAGGCCCACCAGCTGCGCTGCCCGGAGGAGCTGAGCTGGTGCGAGGATTTTCTGTTCAATCTGGAGTACATCAAATATGTCCGTCTGGTGGCCGCCGTCCCGGAGCCGGTGTGCTGTTATATCAAACGGGAGGACAGTCTGGTCATGACCCAGCCCACCCTGCGCCGCACTCTGGAGATGAAGCAGAAGACCTTTTCCTATTACAAGGACCTCTATCAGACCCTGGACCTGTACGAGCGGCAAAAGGGCCGGGTCTACCGCTATCTGATCTCCGCCGCCACCGACGGCGGCAGTCTTGCCCTTCCGGAGCTGCCCCGCCTCCCGGCGCGGAAGGGGCGGCGCAGGCGCGCCGCCGTGCAAAGGCCTTGATAACGCCCCGCGACCAGACGGGAGCGCCCGTTCCGCCCTGCAGGCGGACGGGCGCTCCCGTCTGGTCGCTTATAGGAGATAGGCCAGGGCAGTGAATAGAACCGTCATCAGCAGGATGCCCCCCAAGCAGGTTCCTCCTCCGACCCCCCAGAGGAATTTTTGATTTTTTTGAATGCAGGGCCTTGTCAGAAACAGGGGGACATACCCTGCCGACGCCATGGTCATAAAGGAGAACATGGCGGACATGGTCACCGCCGCGCCGTACACCGTTACATTGATCCCGATGGTATCGCCATACGTAATGGCAAAGGGCATAGTCAGCGTCCCTACGATCAATCCCACCGCCGCATTGGCAAATACATTGGTGCAGATCGTAGAGACAAAACAGATCAGCAGCATGAACACAGGGAAGGGCAGTCCGGTGAAAATGGGCTCCATCAACGCGTTGAGCCAGCCCCGTACGCACAGTTCCGGGTTGGCCAGCATGCCGCCGATCACGTTGAAAATGCACACGGCCAGAACGATGCCCCAGGAAATGCTGCTGCGGAAGGTCTGCTCTTCGTTCAGCAGCGGTTTGCCGTCCTCCCGCAGAAGGAAGAAAATTACCAGCGCCAAGATGAACCAGGTACACTGGTCAAAGGTGGAAAGCGCCTGCCCCAGGGGGCTGTCTGCAGGGAGAAAGGCCATGACCACCGAGTAGGCGATCGCAAACAGGAAAATCAGGCAGGCCAGGACCTGCTTGCGGGTCATACGCAGTTTGCCGCCCTGCTCGCCGCTGATACGGCTCACATCGAAGGCGCGCAGTTTGTCTGCGTCTACACGGCAGGCCTTCATCGTCAGGGCGAACAGGACGATAAACGCCATGGAAAAGACGATGATGGAGAGCATATACACCGCATAGTTCAGCACAATGCCGCTTTGCGCCATAGCGCTCAGTATCGCCCCGAAAATGACCAGCGGCAGGCCCTGGAAGGGGATCAGCGCCATCCCTATGCAGGCGGAAACAAAGGACCCCAGAGACATCCAGCGGTTAAAGCTTCCCTCTTTCTCGTACCCCAGGTTGTCAATGAGCGAATCCAGCAATGCAAGCACGAATACGATGCCGCCAATTTTGGCAAACGCGCCCATGACCCAGGCCGCAAAGAAAAAGACAAAGCAGAACAGGTAGGGCTTTCCCCGAAGCACCTTCCGCGTGAGCAGCCATTTGGAGATAAACTCACCCGCTCCGGTGGAAATAATGGTCTGACAGAGTACGTAGGCAAAAATGATCTGAACCACGGTGGAGTTCCCGAAGGTGGCCGCCATTAGGGAACTGGGGGTATACGCATCTGTGAGCAGGACCGCCAGAAAGCCCAGCAGCGACGGCAAAATCAGCCCAAACTCCGAATTGGAGAGCAGGAAAATCAATCCGAAGAAAATGCCGATCGCCTGAATGCCGGTCTGCGTGATCCCGCCCCACGGCGGGCAGACCCGCCCAAAAACAAAAATGAAAAACAGCCCGACCAGCAGCTTAACGATATAAGCGGTATAGGTTTGCTTTTTGATGCCTGTATCCGGCATACGACTCCCTCCTCTTATCTTTATTCTCACCCTTATCCCATCTCTTCCAGCAGGTCCTCCAGGTAGCTGCTGCCCGTATAGGCGTCCGTAAGGTTCTGCACCCCCGTTTCCGTGACCGCGTAAGTATTGCCGTACAGCAGTCCGTCCGATCGCCCCACCACGCTGGGATGCAGCGTCAGGATCATATTGGGCTTGAGCTCCATTTTATTGGGCGCGCCGATATCAATACCGTCCCCCAAATCCGCGCCCATGCCGTGACCGGACCATACGCCCGCGTGACAGCCGCGCTTTTTCACAACCTGCGCAATGGCCTCGTCCACGTCGCAGATCCGGTTTCCGGGCCGCGCCGCCGCCTCGCCGGCTGCCAGCGCCTCCCGGATCACCTGGAGCACTTCATACGCCTCCGGCGCACAGCCCCGCTCCAGAAAGATCGGGCGCACCATCTGCGTCCAGTAGCCGCCCGGCCCCGCCATCTCACAGGAGTAAACGAACACCTCATTGGGCCGGATCGGCTTGTTCTGGGCGCGCGTGATAAACGTGTGGGGTTTTTCCGCGCGGATGAGCACCAGACTGTCCTCCGCGCCGCGGGCCCGCAAAAAGCCCTCCGCGCCCCCCACGATCTCCTGTTCCGTGACCCCGGGGCGGATGTGCTTGAGCACCCATTCGAAGGAACCCACCGCGATCTGTGAGGCGGCGCGGATCAGCTCCAGCTCATATTCAGACTTGGGGGCCCGCAGCTCCGTCAGCCGGGCTGTAATATCCACAAATTCCGCATTTGTGTCCGTCAGTTCGCGGTAGATGCAAATGGGAAGTTCCTTTGGCTCATAAAGTCCGATCCTGGGGTGCTCCTGCGGCAGGGATCGGATAAAAGCCAGCACCTCCTGGAGCATATCGCCGCATCGGATGTTCTCTTCGGGAAGCCAGCTCAACGTCCGGGCATGGAACTGCTGCCCCACGGTCGGGACCAGCAGGTTCAGCATGCCGCCCCTGGCCATATATGCAAAATCCCGGCGTGTGTTCAGCGTATAATTGGTCGCGTATTTCACCGCCATCTGGCAGGTCTGCTGGGCGGTGGAGGTAAAAATCAACGCGTCCAACCCCGCCTGTTCCATAAGCCGGTTGAACAGCTCCAATCTCCGGTCCCGTTCTTTTCTGCGCTCATCCATAGCCGCTTGCCTCCAATTATCGTTTTGAGAAGCGCTTCTCTCTGGATTCAGCATAATTGCGGACGGCGGATTCGTCAAATTAGAATATGCGATCACACCGATAAGAAAAATCTATTGTGCCATTTGTACATTCCCCATGAAGTCCGCCTTCTTTTGTGTTATACTGGACCCAGCGCCGGCAAAATCCATTCTCTGCAGAAATAAGGTGATTGCTGTATGAATCTGGAGAAAATCAAATGTTTTGTGGATATCGTCAAGTATAACAGTTTTACAAAGGCCGCCCAGGAAAACTATATTACTCAGGCGGCCATCAGCCAGCAAATCGCCTCGATGGAAGCGGAACTCGGCTTTCCGCTGTTCGTGCGCAGCAAACGCGGATTTACCGTGACCGACTCCGGAAAGTCATTTTACGAGAGCAGCCTTCGTCTGCTTGCTCTCTATTCCCGTTCGCTTTCCCGTGCCCGGTGCATTGCGCATAACCTTTCCGGATATATTTCCCTGGGAATCTGGCCGGGCCTGGATACCACCCACACCTACCGCGTGATCCAGCGTCTGCTCCAGGCATATCCCAGCATGCAGATCACGATCCGCCCGGGCACTCCAACCGAATTATTTCATAAATATACGGTCGGCAAGCTGGCTATGGCGATCGCAATGCCCTATGATTTCAGCGACAATACCATCTCCGACGCTGTGATCGAGCCCTTGCTCACCTGCGGGTGGCGGCTGTTTGTCTCCCGCGATCACCCTCTGGCACAATTTGACGCCGTGGATATTGCCGATATCCGCAATGAAAAGTTTGCCGTTCAGGGGGAAGAGAGCATCGGTTTTCAGACCTATAATCTTACGGTAACCGAGCAGATGCTCAATCACCATGCGCTTTCCCCCGCCTTTGTTGTGCCAAATTTCGACACGCAGCAGATGCTCGTGGCCACAAATCAGGCCGTTATGCTCTTGCCGGAATGCTGCCATCCAACGGTTCCGGCCTTGTTTCAGTCCATTCGCCTGACCGGATATCCGGAGACCTGCACCTTTTCCGCCATTTGGCGCTCTCATTCGGCGAGTCCGGTCCTGTTGGCCTATGCCGCCCTGCTCAAGGAGTATTTTGCCGCACGTTCAGCCGGGGCCTGCGCTTTCCCGCCCCTGGATGCCGCTTCCTTTCCAGCCTGTTTCGGTGAAAATGCAAGAGCAGAGGCATAAAAGCCTCTGCTCTTGCATTTTTCTCGGAACAGGCCGTCCCCGGCCGCATCAGCCCTGTCCCCGGACCACGCCGGCGCAGCGGGGACAGAGGTCGGGGTGCTCGGGATCCCCGCCCACGTGCTCGTTGTGGTTCCAGCAGCGGGGACACTTGGGCGCGTCGGAAAGCCGGACGGCGATGGTGCAGGGGATGCGGCACTCGTCGGCCCGCTCGCCCTCCAGGCTGCCGGTCGTCACGATGACGCTGGACACGATGCACAGGGTGGCAAGGTCCTCCCCCGCCAGGAAGGCCGCGTCCTGCTCCGACACGGAGAGGGTCACTTCGGTATCCTGCGCCTTCTTGAACACCCCGGCGGTGCGGGCGTTCTCCAGGGCCTTGTTGACCGCGTCCCGCAGGGAGACCAGCTTTTCCCACCGCTCCTGATCGGCCCCGGCGAGGGCGAAGGCGGCGTTGTCGCCGGGCATGTCGTTGAAGAGCACGCTCTCGGCGTCCGCGTCGCTGCCGTGGCGCATGGCATGCCAGATCTCGTCCGAGGTGAAGGCCAGAATGGGGGCGATGAGCCGGGTCATGCCGTCCAGGATGACGTACAGGGCGGTCTGGGCGGAGCGGCGGGCCGCCTCATCCCCGCAGTAGAGCCGGTCCTTGATGATATCCAGATAGAAGTTGGACAGGTCCACCACGCAGAAGTTGTACACGGCGCGGTACACGGCGTGGAATTCATAGCGGTCATAGGCGGCGCGGACGGTCTTCACCAGCTGGTTAAAGAGGTGCAGGGCATAGCGGTCCAGTCCCATCAGGTGTTCGGCCGCCACCAAATCGGCGTCGGGGTCAAAGTCGCACAGGTTGCCCAGCATGTACCGGGCGGTGTTGCGGATCTTGAGGTACGCCTGGGAGAGCTGCTTCATGATGTCGCCGGAAATACGCATATCCTGGGTATAGTCGGCGCTGGCCACCCACAGGCGCAGCATGTCCGCGCCGTAGTCCTTGATGACCTCCTCCGGCCCCACGGCGTTGCCCAGGGACTTGTGCATGGCCTTGCCCTCGCCGTCCACGGTCCAGCCGTGGGTGATGATCTGCTTGTAGGGCGCCACGCCCTTGGCGGCGATGGAGGTGAGCATGGAAGACTGGAACCAGCCGCGGTACTGGTCGCCTCCCTCCAGGTACACGTCGGCGGGGAAGTGGAGGTAGGGGCGCTCATCCAAAACGGCGGCGTGGGTGGAGCCGGAGTCGAACCACACGTCCATGATGTCCGACTCCTTGGTGAAGTGGGCGTGCCCGCACTCCGGGCAGACAAGGCCCTCGGGGACCAGCTCGTCGGCAGTCTTGTCAAACCAGATGTTGGAGCCGTGCGCCCGGAACAGGTCGGAGACGCGCCGGATGGTCTCCGGCGTGACGATGTCCTTGCCGCACTTGGCGCAGTAGAAGATGGGGATGGGTACGCCCCACACCCGCTGGCGGCTGATGCACCAGTCGTTGCGCTCGGTGATCATGCCCGTCATGCGGTCCTTGCCCCAGTCGGGCTTCCACTGGATGCCGTCGCAGGCCTTCACCGCCGCGTCCTTGATGGCGTCCACGGAGCAGAACCACTGCTCCGTAGCCCGGTAAATAATGGGATGCTTGCAGCGCCAGCAGTGCGGATAGGAGTGGGTGATGTTCTCCTTGGCCAGCAGGAAGCCCTCGGCCTCCAGGTCCTCCACCACCAGGTCGTTGCCCTTGGCATAGAACTGGCCGTTGTAACGCTCGTCGGTCATGACGCCCCTGGCGTTCACCGGCACGGGCACGCCGATGTTGGTCTTGCCCGCCTTGTCGTAAGCGCGGCAGATGTTGAAGTCGTCGGCGCCGAAGCCGGGGGCGGTGTGGACGCAGCCGGTGCCGGCGTCCAGGGTCACATGTTCGCCGCACAGCAGCACGCTCTCCCGGTCAAAGAGGGGATGCTTGGCGGTCATCAGCTCGAACGCGCTGCCCTTGAGGGTGGCCAGCACCCTGCAGGCGGCATAGTCGATGCCCGCGGCCTTGCATACGCGCTCCGCCAGGTCCCTGGCCAGGATATACACCTCCCCGTTGGGGGCCTGGAGCAGCACATAGTCGAAGTCCGCGTTGACGCAGATGGCCATGTTGCCCGGGATGGTCCAGGGCGTGGTGGTCCAGATGACGAAATAGGTCCTGCTCAGGTCGGCGTACTGCGCCAGCCTGCCCTTGTCGTCACGGACGGGGAACTTGACGAACAGGGTGGTGCAGGGATCGTCGGCATACTCGATCTCCGCCTCGGCCAGGGCGGTCTGGTCATTGGGGCACCAGTACACCGGCTTCATGCCCTTGAAGATAAAGCCCTTTTCCGCCATCTTGCCGAAAATCTCCACCTGCTTTGCCTCAAAGGCGGGCTTGAGGGTCAGGTAAGGATCGTCCCACTCGCCCAGCACCCCCAGGCGCTTGAACTGCTCCCGCTGCTTGTCCACAAAGTCCAGGGCATACTCCTTGCACTTTTCCCGGAACTGGGCGGTGGTCAGCTCGTCCCGCTTGATCTTCTTGTTCTTCAGAATGGCGCTCTCGATGGGCAGGCCGTGGGTATCCCAGCCGGGCACATAGGGGGCGCACCAGCCCGTCATGTTCCGGTGCTTGACGATGATGTCCTTCAGGATCTTGTTCAGGGCAGTGCCGATGTGGATGTTGCCGTTGGCGTAGGGAGGGCCGTCATGGAGAACGAACAGGGGCTTGCCCTCGTTCTTTTTCATCAGCTTGTGGTACAGGTCGTGGTCGTACATGGCCTGGAGCATCTCCGGCTCCCGGCGGGGCAGCCCCGCCCGCATGGGGAAATCGGTCTGAGGCAGGTGGACGGTCTGGTTGTAGTCCATAGGTGGGTTCTCCTTTATGCTGAATTTTGTTTTCGATCCATTGGCGGAAAGGCCGTCCTCCCGGCCTGCTTCCGGCGCGTGAGGGCGGGGGAGGGACAAAAAACGCGCCTTTGTCTCTGTAAGAGACAAAGGCGCAAACCTCTGCGGTACCACTCTTCTTGCCGCGGACGCGCCGCAGCCCCTCGAAGGCCGGTAACGGGGCCAGCCGTCCCCGCTTACAGAGGGAAACCCGTTTCCCTGTTCAGCGGGGCGCTCCAAGGTGATCTTCCCGGCCCCTCCCGTCCGCCTTGCACCCAAACGGCGGCTCTCTGCACAGGAGCGGGGGACGGTACTCGTCCTCTTCTCAGCGTTTTTCGGAATAAAAGATACTCCAGGACGCTTTGTTCTGCGTCCTGGAGTATCTTACATGTTTGCAGGGCTTCTGTCAAGTGGGTTATTTGATTTCGTAGTCCCGGCCGAACTGAAGATGGTCGAAGTCGATGCGGCGGGTGGGCTCGGCGGGTTCCTCCGGCATGTCGGCCTCCTCCAGGGGGGTGCGCACCGGGCGCTTGGCGCGCTCGCCCTCGGCCGGGTTCAGGTTGAGCTCCAGCAGCTCGGCGTACAGCCCGCCGTCCTTTTCCTGCACGGGCACTTCCACACGGGCCGTTCCGCCGCTCAGGTCCAGGGTGTCCTCCGCGTCCTCCGGAGCCTGGGGGCCTTCCGGAGCCACCAGCTTCTCCACACTGGCCTCGATGTCCTGGGCGGCGGCGGCCACGGGGTCGGGGCCCTTGGGGGCGGGAGCCACAAGGGAAGACAGGCCGTTGAGATAGTCCATCTCGTGCTGATAGAGCCCCTGAAGCTTGGCCACATAGGCGGCGGTGGAGCCGCGGGCGGCGGCAAGGCGCGCCTCCTCATTGGCGATCTCCTGCCGCAGCTCTCCCATGCGCGTCTTGGCGGAGGTCTCCGCGTCCCGCAGAAGCTCGGCCTTTTTGCTCTCCGCCTCGGCCACCATGTCGTCGGCGATGCGCTGGGCGGTCAGCAGCGCCTTGCGCATGGCCTCTTCGGTGGAGCGGTACTCCTCCAGCTTGTCCACCAGGACCTTCATTTTGGCCTTGAGGGTGGCGTTTTCCTTGTAAAGGGTGGTGTAATCCGCCGTCAATACGTCCAGAAATTCATCCACCATGGCCATGTTGTAGCCGCCGAAAGACGCTTTGGCAAAGGCGTGCTCGGAAACTTCCTGCGGTGTCAGCATCGTTTTTCCCCCGCTTTATGTACAAAATGAATGGAATGCTTGGTCAAGAATACGGCCCGTTGTTCCGCCCCGCCCGATGCTTCGCATCGTGCGGGGCCCCCTTTGGCCTGCGCGGATGAAGCGGATCCGCCCGGCAGCAAGGTTTTGGCTGCGCCAAAACGCTTGGGACGCCGGACTCCCGGCGGGACAACGCGGACGCCGCTTCCTTCCTCCTGCGTCAGAAATACAGTCCGTTATTCTCCAGCTCGTCGATCAGATCGCCTAAAATATCCACGTTGTAGGGCGTGATGATGTAGGTGGAGATGGCCACCTTTTTAATCTTGCCCTCGTTGGCATAGGCCACGCCGGAAAGGAAGTCCAGCAGGCGGCGGGCGATGTCCTTATTGGTGGACTCCAGATTGAGCACCACGGTGCGCTTTTCCCGCAGGTGGTCTGCGATCTCGGAGGCGTTCTCAAACCGCTCGGGCTTGACGAGCACCACCTGAAGCTGGGTGGTGGTGTGGATGTTCACCACCTTGTTGCTACGCCGCTCGGGCGTGCTTTCGCTGGGGAACAGGGCGCCGGTGTCCTGCTTGGCGCTCTTGCGCTCCATCCGGTCGGTACGGTCCATCCGCTCACTGCGGGAGACGGGCTCGAAGTCCTCGAACTCCTCCTCGTCCTCTTCGTCCTCATAGGGGCGCGCCAAGCGCTTGAGCTCATCAATAAATCCCATTTCGGTCAACCTCCCGAATTTCATTCACCGTGTATGCAGCGGCGGACGCGGCCCAAACAGGGCGGTGCCCACCCGCACCAGAGTGGCCCCTTCCCGCACGGCGTCCTCATAATCGCCGCTCATGCCCATGGAAAGGCAGTTAATAACAGTCCCATTATCGTCCATTTCAGTTCTTATGTCAACATAAAGCTGATACATTTTTGCAAAAAAAGGGCGATTTCCGCCGCTGCCTGCCACAGGCGGGATGGCCATCAGCCCCCGCAGGCGCACATGGGGCAGCGCCATGGCCTGCCGTGCCAGGCCGGGCACTTCGTCGGGAGACACGCCGCTTTTGCTCGCCTCCCCGCCCACATTGACCTCCAGCAGGATGTCCTGTACCAGGTCCAGCCTGGCGGCCTGCGCCTCCACGGCCTGAAGCAGTCGGGCGGAATCCACCGACTCCAGCAGATCCACCCGCCCCACCACCTGCCGGACCTTATTGGTCTGCAGGTGGCCGATGAAATGCAGGCGGGCCCCCGCGTAGGCGTTCTCCTCCAGATGGGCGGTCATCTCCTGCACCCGGTTCTCCCCGCACGCCGTGATCCCGGCGGCAATGGCCTGCCGGATGGTATCCGAGGTCTGCACCTTCGTGGCGGCCACCAGGGTGACCGCCTCCGGCTCCCGTCCCGCCTCCCGGGCGGCGGCGGCGATTTTTTCCTTTACCCGCGCAATCTGTTCCGCAAGGGACATCAAAACGCACCTCCTGAAACGTCTTCGGCGTCAAAACATGCGGCCCTACCGTACGACTTTTCCATCAAACAGATCCTCGGCGGCCACAATGATCTCATCCCCCGCCCGCAGGGCCTTTTTCGCTTCGGCGGCGCTGCCCGCAGAAGCTGCCTGCACCAGGCAGAAGTCGTCCTGCTGGGCCAGCACCGTCACAGGCTTGAACTCCGCCTGCGCTCCCACCAGGGCGTATACGCCGTTGATCTGGACCTGCCGCTTCTCCCCGGTGTCCTCGTCGGTGACGGTCCGCTCCTCCACCCGGAGGGCCGCCTTGGGTACCCGGATCCCGGTCCGGGTCTCAAAGATCAGCTCCACCGTCTGGCGGCGCAGCAGGGTGGTGTCCGACAGGTAGCGGTCCGTGGAAAGCACCGCCACGCAGCGGCCGTTCTCCGCCGCTCCGATGCGCTCCACATCCATCTCCACCTGGCCCGACCAGTCCCGGGAAAAGCGCACGGCGATGGTACCGCCCTCATTCAGGCGCTCGGCGTCGCGCTCGGACAGCGGACAGACGAAATACCACCGGGCGCTGGTCACCAGCTTCCCGATGGCATTGCCATCGGCCTGGGGCCTCTGATTGGCCAGGCTGGTCAGGTCGGCCGGGGTCAGGGAGGACAGCATCTCAGGGGTAAGCAGCCCCTCATATCCATCCACCTGGCCGGAAAACACGCCCGCCTGCGCGGCGCTCACCCGGGCGGTATCCAGGGCGGCCTGATTGCTCAGGGCCTGGATCTGCGCGTCCACGGCAAGGATGGCGTCCTCCAGACCGGCCCCACCGTCCCCCTCGCCATAGGTGTATTCCCGCTTGTACACCAGCGATTTGAGGGACATGGTCTCCTCCTCCAGCCCCGTCAGGTCCCCGGCTGCCACCGAGGAGCGCAGCGCCACGATGGCGCCGATGACCTGCTGGCTGAGCTGGGCGGTATCCCCCCCGGCGGCGGATTGGGCCAGGACGTACTGGAGCTGTTCCCGCTCCAGCGTCAGGGCCTGGATCTGCTGCTTGCGGTCCAGGCCCGCCTCGCTCTGATAGACCAGGGCCACCGTCTCGCCCCTGGCGACCTTTTCCCCCTCCTCCGGCAGGAGGTCCACGATGCCGCCGGTCCCGGCGAGCACCGTCTCCTCCCGCACCACAAAGCCGGTGCACTCCACTGCGTCGTCTACCGCGTAGGCATAGGAGACCACCGTGGAAAAGGGGTCGGTCAGGCTGTTCCAGGCCGACACCGCCAGGTAGAGCACCACGGCCCCCAGCAGCACCAGCATGATGATTCGGTTGATGGCGTTTCCTTGTTTCATAGGCTTGTCCCTTGTTTATGTAGCGATGTTTCGCGCCGGGGCCCCGGCCCGTACGGCGGCCTGCTCCGGCAGACGGAGGCCGCCCCGCAGGGGCCTTCTGCCTTCGCCCTACCGTCCGTCCGGCGCGCCTTCCGCCGGGCTCCGCCCCGCCTGCGGCGCGGGCGACGCCTCGTCCTCGCTCAAATCCACGGCCCGCTCCGGCGTGATGGTGGAGATCGCGTGCTTGTAGATGACTTGCTGCTTGCCCTCGCTCATAAGGACCACCACAAAGGCGTCATAGCCTGCAATAACGCCCCGGAGCTGGTAGCCGTTGATGAGGAACACGGTGACGTGGGCCCGGGTCTTACGGGCGCGGAGCAGGAACCGGTCCTGCAGGTTGTTTGTCTTTTGCATTTGGATGCACTCCTTCTTTCTGTTGGGTGCATCCAATATATACCATTTTATCCAATGGATCAACTCGCATTTTGTCGAAGGGCCGAAATATCGGTCACGCCCGCCCGAACCGCTTCTCCAGCTGCTGCCGCGTCAGTTCAATCGCCACCGGACGCCCGTGGGGGCAGTATTTGTACCCCGCCGGGCCGGGCCCGGCGGGGGCCCCGGGCGATCTTGCCTCCTCGCGTGAACTGAATTCACGCTGCGGCAAGGTTTTGCTGCGCAAAACGCTTGGACGCGCCGCAGGCGCGGGCACGGTCAAATCACGCCCGCCCGAACCGCTTCTCCAGCTGCTGCCGCGTCAGTTCAATCGCCACTGGACGCCCGTGGGGGCAGTATTTGACCGTGCCGTCCATGACGGCTTCGGCCAGGCGCTGCAGCTCCTGTGGCCCGTTCCTCTGGCCGCCCTTGACGGCGGCCTTGCAGGCCATGGTGTGCAGCAAGGCGTCCCGGGCCGCCTCCGGATCGGCCCGGCCGGTGATGAGCAGCCGGCCCGCCAGCTCCGTGAGTACGCCCTCGATCTCCCCGGCGGCCACATCGCCGGGGGCCGCCCGGACAATGAGCGCTCCGCCGCCAAACTCCTCCGCCTCGAACCCGAAGCGGCGCAGCAGGGGAAGCTGGGTCAGCAGGGCCGCCCCCTCCTCGGCGGGAGGCGTGAAGACCACCGGCGTCAGCAGGGCCTGCACCATGGGCTGGTACCCCTCGGCCTTGAGCCGGTCGAAATTGAGCCGCTCATGGGCGGCGTGTTTATCGATCAGGAGGATCTTGTCGCCCTGTTCCACGATGATGTAAGTATGGAGCACCTCGCCCGCCATACGCCACGGCTCCGGCGCGGGGACCTCTTCCGGCGCGGGGGCCGGGCCGGGGGCCGGGGCCGCCGCGCGGTCTTCCCCCGGCGCAGCGGGGGCGCGGAGCGGGCGGGGCGGCGCCGGGACGGCCGCGCAGCCCGGCGCTCCGGCGCCGGCAGCGCCCACCGCAGCCGCGGGCGCTTGCGGGGCCGGCCGCGCGGAGGCGGTCCCGTCCCGAGCGTCCGGACGGGGCGGCTGCTTCGGCGCGGTCACGTCGCGCAGGGGCAGGGCGGGGGAGCCGTGTTCCTGGCGGAAGGCCTGCGCCGTCTGATTCCGGAAGGCCGTCTGGCTGGGGGCGGCGGTATCCCGCACGGCGGCGCGGAGGGGGCGCTCCCGCGCGCCCCCCTCCAGCTGCGGACGGGTACGGTCGGCCTCCAGCGCAGACTTGACGGCGTAATACACCGCGTCGAACACCCGCTTTTCCGAGCCGAATTTGACCTCCTGCTTGGTCGGGTGGACGTTCACGTCCACGGCGTTGAGGCGGGTGTTCAGATGCAGCACGCAGCCGGGGAACTTGCCCACCATCTTCTGGTTGGCATAGGCCTCCTCCACCGCGGCGGTCATGGTGCGGCTTTTCACATACCGGCCGTTCACAAAAAAGTGCTGATAGCCCCGGGTCCCCCGGCAGCAGGTGGGCAGGGAGGTAAAGCCGGCGACCGTCATCTCCTCGCCGGAGCCGCCGACCGGCACGAAGCCCAGGGCCAGATCCCGGCCCAGCACGGCGTAGAGGGCGGACTGGAGCTTCCCGTCGCCGGGGGTGCGCAGCTCCTGCTTCCCGTCCCGGAGGAATTTGACGCTCACCTCCGGATGGGACAGGGCCACCCGCTGCACCATGGCAAAGCAGGCCGCCCCTTCGGCGGCGTCCTTCTTCATGAATTTCAGGCGGGCCGGGGTATTGTAGAACAGGTCCCGCACCACCATCGTGGTACCCTGCGGGCACCCCGCCTCGTCCCGGGCGACCACCGCGCCCCCCTCCAGGGAGAGGGCAATCCCCAGCTGCGCCCCCTGAGCGCGGGTGAGCAGTTCCACCCGGGAGACGGCGGAGATGGCCGCCAGCGCCTCCCCCCGGAAGCCCAGGGTGCCGATGGCCTCCAGGTCGTATTCGCTTCGGATCTTGCTGGTGGCATGGCGCAGGAAGGCGGTCTCCGCCTCCCCGGCGGCAATGCCGCAGCCGTCGTCGGTGACCCGGATCAGGGTCATGCCGCCGTGCTGGACCTCCACCGTCACCGTGGCGGCGGCGGCGTCGATGGCGTTTTCCATGAGTTCCTTGACCACCGACGCGGGCCGCTCCACCACTTCGCCGGCGGCGATCAGGTCGGCCACGTGGGGCTCTAATTGCTGGATGTGAGGCATCTCATTCTCCTTCCATGGGGCTGCCCGTACACCGGTGCCCCGGAGTACGGGCGTTTTCCCCGCAGGGAAGACGGGACTCCGGCCGGCGTCCCTCCGGACGGTCTGCGCAGCCGCTAAAGGGCCCCGGCGGGATCAACGGATTGCGTGAAACAGGGCGGCGGCGTTGAGGACCATGTGCAGGGCCACGGGGGTCCAGACGGAGCCGCCGTTGTCATAGCTCCAGCACAGGGCCAGGGACATGGGCACGTACTGCGCAAACAGCAGCAGGTAGCGCAGGTCCATCCCGTTGTAGGTAAACACGAACTGCCATACGCAGTACACCGCGAAGAGCAGGGTGGAGAGCCCATAGGCCAGCGCCCGGCTGTACCGCCGCACCGCGCCGAACAGCAGCCCCCGGAACAGGGCCTCCTCCACGATGGGCATCAGCACCACCACGATGACCACCGTGGCCGCGGGGGACATGGCGTACTGCTCCAGGTAGTTGTAGACGTTCGGATTTTCCACCGGATAGGGCAGGCGCATCACCAGGAAATGGAGCGCCCCCGCCCCCACAAGGCCGGTGCCAAAGGCAAACAGGTTCTCGGGCAGCCAGTCCAGAAGCAGGTAGAAGCCGTTTTTCAAAAAGCTCCAGAACACCAGAAAGACCAGGGTCACCGAGAGCAGGTAATAGATCACGCTGGCCTCGGCCACGGGCAGCTCGCCCCCGAACGAGCGTTGGACCAAGCCCATCAGGAAAGGGAAGGCCAGCACGTACAGCGCGAAAAACACCCACCCCCGCCCCTCCTCCGCGCGGGTAAGCTGGCTGCGCCACTGGCGGCGGTGTTTCGGCATGTCGGTCATCTCCTTCTTTTCACGGCTCTCGCCCCGTTACAGCAGCTGTTTCAGCTCGAACACAAGATTCATCGCTTCGATGGGCGTCATGGTATCGACCTCCACCCTGCGCAGGCGCTCCGCCGCCTGGCTGGCCCCCAGATCCAGCAGGGAGACCTGCCCGTCCCCGTCCGCGGCGGCTTCGGCGGCGCCACGGACGCAGCCGTCGCGCTCCAGCTCGGAGAGGATCTCCCTGGCCCGCTGGATGACCCGGTCGGGCACTCCGGCCAGCTTGGCCACTTCGATCCCGTAGCTCTGGTCGGCCCCGCCCCGGACGATCTTGCGCAGGAAGAGGATGTCGTCCTTCTTTTTCTTGGCGGCGATGTTGTAATTTTTCACGCCGGGGATCTGCCCTTCCAGACAGGTGAGCTCGTGATAGTGGGTGGCAAACAGGGTCTTGGCCCCCAGGCGCCGCCGGTCGGCGCAATGCTCCAGCACCGCCCGGGCGATGGACATGCCGTCGTAGGTGCTGGTGCCCCGTCCGATCTCGTCCAGGATCAGCAGGCTCTTGCTGGTGGCGTTTTTTAAAAGCTCGGCCACCTCGGTCATCTCCACCATAAAGGTGGACTGCCCGGCGGAGAGGTCGTCGCTGGCCCCGATGCGGGTGAACACCCGGTCCACCACCCCGATGCGGGCCCGTCGGGCCGGTACAAAGCAGCCCATCTGGGCCATGAGCACGATGAGGGCCACCTGGCGCATATAGGTGGACTTGCCCGCCATGTTGGGGCCGGTGAGGATGGCTACCATGTTCTCCCGGCTGTCCATGCGGGTGTCGTTGGGTACGAACAGGCTGGTCTTGAGCATCCGCTCCACCACTGGGTGGCGTCCTTCCGTGATCTCGACGGTATCGGACAGATCCACCTCCGGCTTGCAGTAGTTCTGCTCGTCGGCCACGGCGGCGAAGGAAGCCAGCACATCCACCTGCCCCACGGCGGCGGCGGAGCGCTGGATGCGCCCCACCTGGGCGGCGGTCTGCTCCCGCACCGCGCAGAACAGCTCATACTCCAGGGCGGTGATCTTGTCCTGAGCGGAGAGGATGGTATGCTCCATGTCCTTGAGTTCCTGGGTGATGTAGCGCTCGCAGCCCGACAGGGTCTGCTTGCGGATGTAGTCCTCCGGCACCTGATCGTAATAGGATTTGGAGACCTCGATATAGTACCCGAAGACCTTATTGTACCCCACCTTCAGGCTCTTGATGCCGGTGCGCTCCTTCTCCCGCGTCTCAATGGCGGCCACCATGCCCTTGCCGTTGACCATGACGTCCCGGAGCCGGTCCACATCGGCGTTGTATCCGGCGCGGATAAAGCCGCCCTCCCGCACGGAGAAGGGGGGCTCGTCCACCACGGCGGCGCCGATGAGCGCGCGCAGCGGCTCCAGGTCGTCCAGCTCCTCCCGCAGGGAAGCCAGCAGGGCGGAGGGATAGGGGGCGAGCAGTTCCCGCAGCCGGGGCAGCCGCCCCAGGCCGGCGGCCAGGGCCACCAGGTCCCGGCAGCCGGCGGCGCCGTATACGATCCGGCCGATGAGCCGCTCCAGATCGCCCACCTCCTTGAGGCAGAGGGCGAGCTCCTCCCGGCCCACAGCGTCCCCCGCCAGGTCCTCCACGGCGGACAGGCGGCGGGTGATGGCGGCGGGGGAGAGCAGGGGCCGCTCCATCCAGGCGCGGATGAGCCGGTGCCCCATGGGCGTTTTCGTCTTGTCCAGCACCCACAAAAGGCTGCCCCGCTTCTCGCCGGAGCGCATGGTGGCGGTCAGTTCCAGGGTCCGCCGGGCGGTCAGATCCAGCTCCATGTACTGCCCCGTGGTCTGGTAGCCCAGCGCGGAGATGTGGGACAAGTCGGTCTTCTGGGTCTCATAGAGATAGGAGAGCAGGCCGCCCGCCGCCTGCAGGGCGTGGCCGTCCCCCTCCGGCAGGGCGCGGGCGCCCTCCGGAAACTGGTCGTTTACCAGCTTGCGCGCGCGCTCCGGCCGGAAGCGCTCCCCGCCGCCGTTTTCACAGCGGCACTCCAGGCGCTGCCGGAGAAACGCCAGCAGCGCCGGGTCGGACCACGCCTCATCGGACAGCACCGCCTCCCGGGGCGAGAAACGGCCCAGCTCGTTGTACAGGTGCTCGCCTCCGTCCCCGGCGAAAGAGGCGGCGGTACACTCGCCGGTGGAGATATCACAGAAGCACACCCCCGTGCCCTGCGCATCCCGGCAGATGGCACAGATGTAGTTGTTACGCCCCTCCTCCAGCATGTTGGAGTCGATGACCGTGCCGGGGGTGACGATGCGGACGACCTCCCGCTCCACCAGCCCCTTGGCCAGCGCCGGGTCCTCCATCTGTTCGCAGATGGCGACTTTGTAGCCCTTGCTGATGAGCCGGGCCACATAGGCGTCGGCGGAGTGGTAGGGCACCCCGCACATGGGGGTGCGCTCCTCCTCCGGCTTGCCCCGGTCCCGGGTGGTGAGGGTCAGCTCCAGCTCCTTGGACGCCAGCAGGGCGTCCTCGTCAAACATCTCGTAAAAGTCCCCCAGACGGAAAAACAGGATGCAGTCCGGGTGGAGCTCCTTCATTTCTTTGTACTGCCTGCGCATGGGGGTCAGTTCGGCCATGGGGTGTCTCCTTCTTTTTTCTCTGAACGCCTGGATTGGTGGACGGGGGACCTTGGGATGGGGGAGCGGTCGTTTCGCCGGGCAGGGCGCTTTCCCGCAGGGGGCCGTTTGGTCGTTCAAGGGGATCTCGCCCGGGCGGCCGCCGCGGGGGCAGGCGCTCAGTCCGGCTGCGCTTCCCCGGTCAGAGACCACTTGTTGGCCCCGGTGACCTTCACCTGGACGAAGCGCCCGATCAGGGCTCTGTCCCCGCTCAGGCGCACCAGGCGGTTGCCCGGGGTGCGGGCGGTAAGGCCCTTCTCGTCCGCCCCGTCCACGAGACAGCGCACCGTTTTGCCCACGTAGGCGGCGTGGCGCTCCTCGCTGATCTTGTCCTGCTCCTCCACCAGGCGCTGGAAGTTGGCGGCCTTCTGCTCCTTGGGCATGGGGTCGGGCAGCGCGGCGGCGGGGGTGCCCTCCCTGGGGGAGAAGAGGAAGGTGAACAGCGCGTCGAAGCGCACCTGCTGAATGAGGCTCAACGTCTGCTCAAATTCCTCCTGGCTCTCGCCGGGGAAGCCCACGATCACGTCCGAGGTGAGCACGATATCGGGGATCAGGGCCCGCAGGGCGTGGACCTGCTCCAGATACCCCCCCCTGGAATAGCGGCGGTTCATGGCCTGCAGCACCCGCGTGCTGCCCGACTGGAAGGGGAGGTGGAAGTGGGGGGCCACCTTTTCGCACCGGGCCATGGTCTCAAAGAGCTTCTGGGAGGCGTCCTTGGGGTGGCTGGTCATAAAGCGCAGCAAAAAGTCCCCCGGGATATCGTTGGCGGCGGCGAGCAGGTCGGCAAAGTCCATGCCCCCCTCCAGGTCCTTCCCGTAGGAATTCACGTTCTGGCCCAGCAGGGTAATGTCCCGATAGCCTTCCGCCGCCAGCGCCCGGATCTCGTCCAGAACGGCCCCCGCTTCCCGGCTGCGCTCCCGCCCCCGGACGTAGGGCACGATGCAGTAAGAGCAGAAGTTGTTGCATCCGTACATGATGGACACCCAGGCCTTTACCCCGTCCTGGCGCACCAGGGGAATGCCCTCGGCAATGGAGCCGGGCTCGTCCGCGATATCGAAGATGCGCCCCCGGCGGGTGACCAGGCGGTACAGCAGCTCCGGAAAGCGCCAGAGCGCATGGGGGCCGAAGACCAGGTCCACCTGCCGGTAGGACGCTTTGATCTTCCGGGCCACATGGGGCTCCTGGGCCATGCAGCCGCACACGCAGATCAGCTGGCCGGGCTTTGCCCGCTTGGTGTGCACCAGCGCGCCCACGTTGCCCAGAGCCCGCATCTCCGCATGCTCCCGGATGGCGCAGGTGTTGATGAGGATCAGGTCGGCCTGCGCCTCCTGATCGGTAAACTGATACCCCATCTCGGACAGGTAGCCCCGCAGCCGCTCGGAGTCGGCCTCGTTCTGCTGACAGCCGTAGGTGTCCACAAAGGCCAGGGGCGGCGTGGGGCGGGCGGCGCTGCGCTCGTGCAGCAGGGCGCAGAACTCCCGCTGGCGGGCGATGTCTTCCGGCGCGATTCTTGTCGTCTCTCGGTTCAAAACGGTTCCTCCAAAACGGTATTCGATTTTTGAAATTGTATCATCTTTCCCGGAAAAACACAAGCGGCAACCCCTTTTCGTTGACGGTCTATTTACAGAAGTGATATAATGCTTTCAAACACGCGAAGGACCCCCTGCCGCATTTGCCCTGCCGCGCGCGGCGGCAGGGGCGCGGCGGCGGGGCGCAGTCTGAACGGAAAGGCGGCCATGCCATGAAAAAGCTGGTCATCGAGCGGGAAGCGGTCAAAAATAACATCACCGTGGTCAAGGACCGGGCCGGATCGGCGTGTATCTACGCCGTGCTCACCGGGGACGGCTTCGGCGCTGGCATCACGGAGCTGGCCCAGCTGCTGCGGGAGGAGGGCGTGGGCCGCTTCGCCGTGTCCGAGCCCGCCGAGGCCGCCGCCCTGCGCAAGGCCGGGCTGGTGGAAGAGGAGCTCCTGATGCTCCGCCCCACCACCGACCGGGAGGAGCTGGAACAGCTCATCGACCTGAACGTGGTGTGCACCATCGGCTCGGCCGATACGGGCATGGCCCTCAACGGCGTGGCGGAGGCCCGCTCCACCGTGGCGGAGGCCCATATCCAGATCGACACGGGCATGGGCTTCGGGGGCTTTCTGGCCGCCGAGCCGGACAAGATTCTCTCCGCCTACCGCAACCTGCCCAACGTGGCGATCTCGGGTGTCTATACGCAGATCCACGCCACAAAACGGGACGGCCGGGACGCCGCGCCCCAGCTGGAGGAATTCCAGCAGGTGGTGGAGGCCATCCGCGCCGCCGGCTTCGAGACCGGGGTCGTCCACGCCGCCGGTTCCTACGCCCTGATGCACTATGAATTTGCCCGGCTGGACGCGGTGCGGGCGGGCTCCGCCCTGATGGGCCGCTGCCGCCGCAGCCGGGGCGACGGTCTTTTGAAGGTGGGCTACGGCGAGGTGGGCATCGAGGAGACCCGGTGGCTTCCCCGCGGCCACACGGTGGGCAACGAGCAGCTGGTGACCCTGCGCCACCCCACCCGGGTGGCGGTGCTGCCGGTGGGCTACCAGAACGGCTTCGGCGTGGGCCGCGCGCGGGACGCCGGACTCTGGGCCACCCTGCGGCGGTGGCGCAGCGCCAAAAAGCAGACCGTGCGCATCAACGGCCAAAAGGCCCGCATCATCGGGCGCATCGGCGCCATCGAGACCATCGTGGACGTGACGGAGCTGAAATGCGCCGCCGGGGACGCGGCCGTCTTTGACATCGACCCGCTCTACGCCCGCGGCTTTACACGAGAATACCGATAAGGAGAACAAGTCTATGCGCGCTGTCGTTACCCGCGTAAAAAACGCGAAGGTCACCATTGAAGGCAAAGTGAACGGCGAGATCGGCCAGGGCTTCCTGGTGCTGCTGGGCGTGGGTCCCGCGGACACCGAAGCCCAGGCGGTCCGTCTGGCGGACAAGATCTGCGGCCTTCGCATCTTTGAGGATGAGGCCGGGAAGATGAACCGGAATCTGGAGGCCGTGGGGGGAAGCCTGCTGGTGGTGAGCCAGTTTACCCTCTACGCCGACACCAAGTCCCGCCGCCCCGGCTTTACCGGGGCCGCCAAGCCCGCGCTCGCCGTCCCCCTGTACGAGAAATTCATGGCCGAGTGCGCCGCCCGCGGCTTTCCGGTGGAGCACGGGGAATTCGGCGCCGACATGCAGGTCTATTCGCAGAACGACGGGCCGGTCACCATTCTGTTGGACACCGACCAGATGTGACGGGCGTCCCAGGCGCCCGGTCTCACCCCCGGTACCGAAGGACACAGCCGTCCGGCGGCAAGAAAGGAAGAAACAAGCCATGCAAATCAAAGCCCTGCCGGTTGGCGCCATGGGCACCAACTGCTATCTGCTGGAAGACGAGAGCACCAACGCCGCCGCCGTCGTGGACCCGGGCGGCGACGCCGGGCGTATCCTGGCCCAGCTGCGCGCCGACGGGATGACGGTGCGCGCCATTCTGCTCACCCATGCCCATTTTGACCACACCGGGGCGGTATCGGAGCTGCGGCAGGCCTTGCCCGGCGTGCCGGTCTACCTGCACCCGGCGGACGCCGCCCTGTTGGGAAGCGACATCTTTCCCCCCATCGGCGCCACCGTGCCCTATGACGAGGGGGACGCCCTCACCGTGGGCTCCCTGACGGTGCGCGTGCTGCACACCCCGGGCCACACCCCCGGCGGGGTGACCCTTTTGGCGGGGGACGCGCTGTTCACCGGCGACACCCTCTTCCAGGGCTCCATGGGCCGCACCGATTTCGCCGGCGGCTCCTACGAGGCCATTCTGGCCTCCCTCCGGCGCCTGGGGCAGCTGAGCGGCGACTATCAGGTGCTGCCCGGCCACATGGACGCCTCCACCCTGGAACGGGAGCGCAGGAGCAACTACTACCTGATGGAAGCCCTGGAGGGCTGATATGAGGCGCTATGGGAGAAGCCGCCCGTCCCGGTCTGCCGCCGGGCAAGCGCGGCCAACGGACCGGAGGCGGCCATGAAGCTCTATTTCAAGGGCCACGACTACAAATATGCCGCCGAGCAAATGCTGCTGACCCTGTTTCCCGGCCAGCGGCCGGAGTATCCCGCGTCCCCGCCCGCAGCGGGGGAGGACGCGCTGGAATTGTCCCTGTTCCGGGGGCGGGTCTGGGCCACGGCCACAGCGCGCCTCTCCTATCGGGGGAAGCGCTGCGCCGCCGTCCGGCGCTGTTCGTCTGCCGAGCTCACCGGCGGCCTGGCCGACAGCCGGGCCCTCCAGCGGATCTTAAAGCTGGCCTTTTACGACGCGGGGGTGCGCACGCTGGGACGCGAGCCCCCCTGGGGGGCGCTGACCGGGGTGCGCCCCGTGAAGATCCCCGCCCGGGCCATGGCGCAGGGGGCCTCCCCCGCCCAGGCGGAGGCCCTGCTGCGGGACACCTACCGGGTGTCCGCCCCCCGGCGCGCGCTGGCCATGGACTGCGCCCGGGCCAGCCTGGCCGCCCAAAACAGCCTGAGACGCGACGAGGTCTCCCTCTATGTGGGCATTCCCTTCTGTCCGACCCGCTGCGCCTATTGCTCCTTCGTCTCCGCCGACGTCGGGCGCGCCCTCAGGCTGATCGACCCCTTTCTGGCGGCGCTGCACCGGGAGATCTCCGCCGCAGGGGCCATGCTGGAGCGGGCCGGCCTGCGGGTGCGCACCGTCTACTTCGGCGGCGGGACCCCCACCACCCTGTCCGCCCCTCAGCTGGACGCCCTGCTGGGCCACCTGGCGGAGCACGTGGATCTCTCCCGCTGCACCGAATACACGGTGGAGGCCGGGCGGCCGGACACCATCACGGCGGAAAAGCTCTCCGTGCTGGCGCGGCGCGGGGTGGGGCGCATCTCCGTCAACCCGCAGAGTATGGACGACCGGGTCCTCGCCGCCATGGGCCGCGCCCACCGCTGCCAGGACATCCGCCGCGCTTACGCCCTGGCGCGGGAGCACGGGATCCCCTGCGTGAATATGGACCTGATCGCCGGATTGCCCGCCGACACGCCCGAAGGCTTCCGGGCCTCTCTGGAGCAGGTGCTCGCCCTGGGCCCGGAAAATGTCACCGTGCATACTCTGGCCCTGAAAAAGGGCTCCCGGCTGATGGAGGAGGGGGGCGCGCTGCCCTCGGGAGCGGATGTGGGATCCATGCTGGACTACGCCTGGAGCGCGCTGCGCGCTGCGCGCCAGACGCCCTATTACCTCTACCGGCAGAAATATATGTCCGGCTCCTTTGAGAACGTGGGCTGGGCCAAGCCGGGCTTTGAGAGCCTGTACAACATCTGCATGATGGAGGAGCTGCATACCATCGTCTCACTGGGCGGCGGCGGCGTGACCAAGCTGGTGGACCCCCATACCGGACGCATCGAGCGCATCGCCAACGCCAAGTACCCCCAGGAGTATCTGCGCGGCCTGGATCAAATGATCCGGGAAAAGTCCCGCGTGGCGGATTTTTTTGCGGCATGGAATCAAAATAAGGAGGGGTAGTATGCCCTATCAGCTCAACGAGATCAACGACAAGCTCCGCAAAGACCCCGTGGCCTTTCTGGCCGAGTGCGACGCCCACTACCAGCAGCGCATCAATACCGCCGTGGACGCCATCCTGGCGCGGATGAAGGACAGCCCCATCGTCCTGCTCTCCGGCCCCTCCGGCTCGGGAAAGACCACTACCGCCCTCAAGCTGGAGCAGGAGCTGGAGCGGCGCGGAGTGAACACCCACACCATCTCCATGGACAATTACTTCAAGACCCTGAACCGGAAGACCGCCCCCCGCACGCCCGAGGGCGATATCGACTATGAGTCCCCCCGCCTGCTGGATATGGACCTGCTGGACGAGACCTTTACCAAGCTCTCCAAGGGCGAGTGGGTGGTGGTGCCCAAGTTTGAATTCGCCCGCCAGATGCGCAACGACAGCCGGGGCTCCCTGCTCAAGCTGGACCAGAACGAAATCGCCATCTTCGAGGGCATCCACGCCCTCAACGACGACATCGCCGGCCGCCACCCGGAGGCCACCACGCTGTATATTTCCGCCCGCTCCAATATTCTGGAGGGGGAGACGCTGCGCTTTAAGGGCACCTGGATGCGCCTGGCCCGCCGGGCGGTGCGGGACTTCAACTTCCGCGGCACCGACCTGGGGGAGACCCTGTCCATGTGGTACAACGTGCGCCGGGGGGAAAAGGCGTATATCTCCCCCTTCAAGGGCCGGGCCAAGATCGTCATCGACTCCTCCCTGCGCTACGAGGTGAGCGTCTTTGCCAACTACGCCGCGCCCCTGCGTCAGGCGGTGGACCTGGTCCTCCCCGAAAACGCGCGCTATCGGGAGCTTCACGATCTGGTGAGCGCCTTTGCGTACTTTGAACCGGTGGACCCCGCGCTGGTCGCCTCCGATTCCCTGATCCGGGAATTTATCGGCGGGGGCAGCTACCGCTACTGATGCGACCCCCGGCGGGAAGCGTGGCCCTTTGGGGCCCGTCACCGCCGCACCGCCCGCCGCGGCGGGCTCAAACAAGATAGGAAAGAAGGAATCTCCCATGTCCGAATGCACCCATGACTGCTCCTCCTGCGGCGAAAGCTGCACAGAGCGCGCCGAGCCCCAGAGCCTCCAGGCGCCCACCAACGCCCTGTCCAAGATCGGCAAGGTCATCGCCGTGGTCAGCGGCAAGGGCGGCGTAGGCAAAAGCCTGGTCACGTCCTCTCTGGCCGTGGCCATGAAGCAGCTGGGCAAAACGGTCGGCGTACTGGACGCCGACATCACCGGCCCCTCCATCCCCACCGCCTTCGGCGTACACGCCCGGGCGGAGGGCAGCGAGCTGGGCATCTATCCCGCCGTCACCAGGACCGGCGTGGAGATCATGAGCCTCAACCTGCTCACCGCCAATGAGACCGACCCCGTCATCTGGCGCGGGCCCGTCATCGCCGGCGCCGTGAAGCAGTTCTGGACCGACGTGATCTGGGGCGAGCTGGACTACCTGTTCGTGGACATGCCCCCCGGAACGGGGGACGTGCCCCTGACCGTCTTCCAGTCCCTGCCCGTGGACGGCATCATCGTGGTCACCTCCCCCCAGGACCTGGTCAGCATGATCGTCACCAAGGCCGTGAAGATGGCCGAGATGATGAAGATCCCCGTACTGGGTCTGGTGGAGAACTACAGCTACTTCAAGTGCCCCGACTGCGGGAAGGAGCACAGCATCTTCGGCCAGAGCCGCATCGACAAGGTGGCGGGGGAGCTGGGGCTGAGGGTCCTGGCCCGCCTGCCCATCGACCCCGGCGTGGCCGCCGCCTGCGACGCGGGCAGGATCGAGGATTATACGCCCAATTATCTCTCCGCCGTAGCCAGGGACCTGGCCGAATAACCAACCGGGGCGGGCCCGCCATCACGGCGGACCCGCCCCTCTGTTTTCGCCTCCCGGCGTCCGTCGCCAGGCTTCTTCCACTACACGAACACGGCCTGCACCAGCACCATGTAGAGTATGGTGCCGCCGAAAATGGACAAAAGGTTATTGTGCTTCCACACGTGCAGCGCCGCCACCGCCGCTGCCGAGATCAGCTGGGGGGCCCACCCGGCGGGGGACGCGAAGGAGACGCCCTTCAGGCAGTAGACCACCAGCATGGCAATGATGGCGGGAGGGAGCACCCGTCCCAGGTAGAGGACGATCTTGGGCGGCGCCTCGCCCCGGTCAAAGAGCAGAAAGGGCAGAAATCGGGTGAGAAAGGTCACTGCCGCCATGACCGCGATGGCGGCCACGGCGTGTCCGGTACTCAGCATGACGTCTCCTCCGTTTCCTCCAGCCGGTCCCGCAGCACCAGCAGCGCCAGCACGATCACGCCCAGGGAGACCAGCAGCATCTGCTGCTGGCCGAACCGGCGGCCCAGCACGATCAGGAACAGCACGGTGGCCCCGGCCCCAAGCAGGGCGGGGAGATGGTTTTTGTACGCCTTCCACTGGTCCACGGCGATGACCACAAACAGGGCGGTCATGGCAAAGTCGATGCCGGTGGTATCCAAGGGGATCAGGGCCCCGGCCACCGCGCCGATCACCGAACCCAGGATCCAATAGCTGTGATCCAGCAGGGCGATGGCAAAGTAGAAGCGCTTCGGCTCCACCCCCACCGGGGCACGGACGGAGGCGAGCAGGGCATAGGTCTCGTCGGTGAGGGAAAAGATCATATAGAGCTTGCGCCAACCCATGCCCCGGAACTTTTCCAGCATGGACAGGCCGTAGACCAAGTGGCGGAAGTTGATGAGCAGCGTCATCAGCGCCACGGTGCCCAGCGCGGCCCCGGTCCCCAGCAGGGTGACCCCCAGATACTGCCCCGACCCGGCATAGATGGTCAGGCTCATGAAACAGGCCCAGATGAAGTTGTATCCGATCTCCTGCAGCATCAGCCCGAAGGCGATCCCAATGGCCAGATATCCCATCAGGACCGGGACGGTGACGGGAAAAGCGGCGGAGAGGGCCTTTCGATCCATAGCAAACACTCCCTTGTGCGGCGTTGGATTCTTATTTTATCCGCTTTAGCAGGGAAAAGCAAGAGCGAAGGCAGAATTTCCCGTCCGTTCACAAAAGAGAGGTTGTTTTTTGGTACAATATCTGTATAATACCACCCTAGAGAGAACAGGCGACACGGAGGCCACCATGAAAAAGCTGCTCTTTATTTACAACGTCCACGCCGGGAAGGGACTGCTGAAAAGCAGGCTGGCGGCGGTGCTGGACTGCTTTGTCCGGGCCGGGTGGGACGTGAGCGTCCACCCCACCCAGGGCGCCGGGGACGCCACCGCCGTGGCCGCGGAGCGCGCCGGTGCGTTCGACCGCATCGTCTGTTCCGGCGGGGACGGCACGCTCCACGAGGTGGTGACCGGGCTCATGACCCAGGAAACGCGGCCCGCGGTCGGCTATATCCCGGCGGGCACCACCAATGATTTCGCCAAAAACCTGAGCCTGCCCCGGGGCATGGAGGCCATGGCCCGCGCGGCGGCGGCCGGCTGCCCCAGGCCGGTGGATATCGGACGGTTCAACGACCGCTTCTTTATCTACGTGGCCGCCTTTGGGGCCTTTACCGACGTGGCCTACAACACCCCCCAGCCGTTTAAAAACCTCTTCGGCCACCTGGCCTACGTGCTGGAGGGCGCCACGCGGCTGAGCTCCATTCAGGCCTACCCCATGACCGTGGAGCACGACGCGGGCATGGAGGTGGGCAGCTACTGCTACGGCATGGTTTCCAACACGGTCTCGGTGGGCGGTTTTAAGGGCATGCCCACCGAGCCGGTGCGTCTGGACGACGGCATCTTCGAGGTGGTCCTGGTGCGTCAGCCCCAGAACCCCCTGCAGCTGCAGGCGATCATCAAGGCGCTGCTCACCATGTCGCCCGACGAGCAGGGGCTGGTCACCAGCTACCGCACCAGCCGGCTGCGCATCACCTGCCGGCAGGAGCTTCCCTGGACGCTGGACGGGGAATACGGCGGCGCGCCCAAAACGGCGGAGATCGAAAACTGCAGCAGGGCGGTCTCGATCGTATATGGGAAATAAGCCCGTCCGCGACCGGCGCAGCAAAGTGAGGTACGCCATTAATGCATGACTATGAAGCGGGAACTTATGATATCGCAGTGATCGGAGCCGGGCACGGGGACCCCGCACAGCGGGGGCGCGCCCACCGGCGCGCACAAGCGTTTTCGCCCACAGCGAAAACCTTGCCGCAAGGCGGATTTATTCCGCCTGAGGAAGAAAAAGGCATTTGGGGCCCCCGCGCGACCGGCGCAGCAAAGTGAGGTACGCCATTAATGCATGACTATGAAGCGGGAACTTATGATATTGCAGTGATCGGAGCCGGGCACGCGGGCATCGAGGCCGCCCTGGCCGCGGCCCGGCTGGGCCTGAGGACGCTGTGCTTTACCGTCAACCTGGACGCGGTGGGCAATATGCCCTGCAATCCCGCCATCGGCGGCACCGGCAAGGGCCACCTGGTGCGGGAGCTGGACGCCCTGGGCGGCGAGATGGCCCGGGCCGCCGACGCGGCCTGCATCCAATACCGCACGCTCAACCGGGGCAAGGGCCCGGCGGTGTGGTCCCTGCGGGCCCAGGCCGACCGCCGGCGGTATCAGGAGATCATGAAGCACACCCTGGAGCGGCAGGAAAACCTGTGCCTCAAGCAGGCGGAGGTCACCGACATCTACGCCGAGCACGGCGCGGTGAGCGCCGTGCGCACCTGCCACGGGGCGGTATACCGGGTGCGCGCCGTGGTGGTGGCCTCGGGCACCTATCTGGGCGGGCGCACCATCGTGGGGGACGTGACGCGCTCCTCCGGCCCGGACGGCCTCGCGCCCGCGCTGGCCCTGACGGACAGCCTGCGGGCGCTGGGGGTGGGCCTGCGCCGCTTTAAAACCGGCACGCCGCCCCGGGTCAACGCCCGGAGCGTGGATTATTCCAAAATGGAGCTCCAGCCGGGGGACGCGCAGACCGTGCCCTTCTCCTTCGAGACGGCCGCGCCGCCGGAAAACAAGGCGGTGTGCTATCTGACCTACACCAATGCGGCCACCCACGCCGTCATCCGCGCCAACCTGCACCGCTCGCCGCTTTTTTCCGGCGTGATCGAAGGGGTGGGGCCCCGGTACTGCCCCTCCATTGAGGACAAGGTGGTCCGCTTCGCCGACAAGCCGCGCCATCAGCTCTTCATCGAGCCCATGGGGCTGAACACCGAGGAGGTGTACATCCAGGGCTTCTCTTCCTCGCTCCCGGAGGACGTGCAGGCGGAGATGCTCCACACCATCGCCGGCCTGGAACGGGCCGAGATGACCCGCTGCGCCTACGCCATCGAGTACGACTGCGCCGACCCCACCGAGCTTTTGCCCACCCTGGAGCACAAGCGGGTGCGCGGCCTGTACGGGGCCGGGCAGTTCAACGGCTCCTCCGGGTACGAGGAGGCCGCCGCCCAGGGCCTTGTGGCCGGGGCGAACGCCGCCTTGAAGCTGCTGGGCCGGGAGCCGCTGGTGCTGCGGCGGGACCAGGGCTACATCGGCGTGCTCATCGACGATCTGGTGACCAAGGGCACCAACGAGCCCTACCGCATGATGACGTCCCGCACCGAATACCGGCTGCTCTGCCGCCAGGACAACGCCGACCAGCGCCTGTGCCCCGTGGGATACGCCATCGGACTGGTCAGCGGCGAACGGTACGCCCGCGTACAGGAAAAATACGCCGCCGCGGCCCGGGAGATTAAACGGCTGGAGCACGCCGGAACGGCCCAGGGCCGCCTGTGCGACCTGCTGCGCCGCCCGGAAAACACCTATGCGTCGCTCGCGCCCGCAGACCCGGGGCGGCCCGCTCTGCCCCCGGCGGTGCAGGAGGCGGTGGAGATCGCCGTCAAATACCAGGGCTATATCGACCGGCAGCTCCGGCAGGTGGAGGAGTGGCGGAGGATGGAGGATCGTCCCCTGCCCGAGGGGCTGGATTATGCGGCGATGCAGGGCCTGCGCATCGAGGCCCGGCAGAAGCTGGACCAGATCCGCCCCCTGAATTTGGGGCAGGCCAGCCGTATTTCCGGCGTCAGCCCCGCAGATATCGCGGCGCTGATGGTCTATCTGGAACGGGGCTGAGCGCACGCGTGCCCCGCAGTCAAACGGATCGAGGTGCTTATGAAGGAAAAAGTCGTTCTGGGCCTCTCCGGCGGAGTGGACTCCGCCGTGGCGGCCCGGCTTTTGCTGCAGGACTACGAGGTATACTGCCTCTATCTGGACATCGGGCTGGGCGGCTCCGGCGCGGCTGACGCGGCGGCCGTGGCCGCCTCCCTGAATCTGCCCTTTGCCACGGCGGACATCCGGCAGGCCCTGGAGGAGCATGTCTGCGCGCCCTTTACCGCCGACTATCTGGCGGGGCGCACACCCCTGCCCTGCGCCCGGTGCAACCCCGCCGTAAAGTTTCCCGCCCTGCTGGCGCTGGCCGACCGCGTGGGGGCCCGCCTTGTGGCCACGGGGCACTACGCCCGGGCGGAGGGAGGGGTGCTGCGGAAGGGGCGGCCCGCCAACGACCAGTCCTACATGCTGGCCCGGCTGCCCAGAAGCATATTACAGCGCGTTATGTTTCCCCTGGGTGATTACGAAAAGGTCCAGGTACGCTCCCTAGCCCGGGAATTTGGCATCCCGGTGGCGGACAAGCCGGACTCCATGGAGATCTGCTTTATTCCCGACGGGGATTACGCCGCCTGGCTGGACCGGCGGGGAAACACCCCGCCGCCCGGCGACTTTGTCTCCCCCGACGGGACCGTGCTGGGCCGGCACAAGGGCATCCATCACTACACCCTGGGGCAGGGCAGGGGGCTTGGGGTGTCCGGCCCCCACCGCTATTTCGTCTCCGCCATCCGGCCGGAACGCAATCAGGTGGTGCTCTCCGACGGCGGCGACCTGGGCCGCAGGGAGCTGCTGTGCACCGCGCCCAACTGGATCGCCGTGGAGGCCCTTACGGCTCCCATGGCGGTCACGGTGCGCCTGCGGCACTCCCGCACCGAGCAGCGCGCCGTGATCCTTCCGGAGGGCGGCTGTGTGCGCGTGCGCATGGATCAGCCCGCCCGCGCCCCCACGCCGGGACAGATGGCCGTGTTTTACGACGCAGACGCCGTCGTGGGCAGCGGCTGGATCGCATAAAGCGGGGCGCCTGCTCCGGGCCCCGTTATCCGAGCATCTCCCACACGCCCAGCAGGATGAGCAGAAGCCCGGAGAGCGGAAGGGCGTATTTGCCCAGCAGCCGCCCCGCCGGCCCCGCGCCCAGGCGGTAGCCCAGGGCCAGGGCGGCCAGCGTGGCCAGGAAGTTTCCAAGGGCCGCCCAGTGGGGGTTCAGGCCGGATACCCCGGCGGCCGCGCCCACCCCGGCGTTGTTGACCGCCAGGGCGGCGGCCAGGCACACGCACTCCCAAAGGGTGGCCGCCCCGCCGCCGGGCTCCCCGCCGCCTCCGGCGCGGCGCAGCCAGTCCAGCACGAACCACAGGCCGATGCCCACCAGCACCACCCCGCCCAGCCGGGCGCCCGCCCGGGCCGTGAGCACCAGCGCGGCGATATCCCCCAGAACCAGGGACAGCCACGTGACCAGGGTCGTTACCGCCGAGAGCACCAGCCGCCGTCCGGCGGAAAGGCGGATCCCCTTGACCCCGTAGCCCATCGCCAGGATCAGTGTGTCCAGATTACAGGCCGCCACGAAAAGCAGTACGGCCAGCCCCGTTCCCAAATGCGCCATCGTCTCACTCCATTCCGCCCATCTTATGCCCGCCCGGCCCGCGCGGTGCGGGGGTGGCCTTTTCCGGCGGGCTGTGGTAGAATAGGGCGCAATGAGTTGCATACGAGGGAGGCCCTTATGAGCGCGAAGGAAACATTCATCCAGATCTACCGGGAGAACATCCGCCGGGACGGAGCGGAGGCCCTGCTGGATTATCTGGAGCACAAAAGCGATTTTTTCACTGCCCCCGCCTCGGCCCGGTTCCACGGCGCCTACGCCGGGGGGCTGTGCGAGCACAGTCTGAACGTCTACCACTGCCTGTGCGCCTATCTGGAACGGGAGCGGGTGCAGGAGCTGTACGCGCTGGAGTACCCGGCGGAATCCGTGGCCGTGGCCGCCCTGCTCCACGACCTGTGCAAGATCGGCTGCTACAAGGCCGGCTCCCGCAACGTGAAGGGGAGCGACGGCAAGTGGCAGAGCGTGCCCACCTTTTTTTACGAGGACACGCTCCCCTACGGCCATGGGGAGAAGAGCGTCTACATCATCTCCGGCTTTTTGAAGCTCACCCGGGAGGAGGCCATGGCCATCCGCTGGCACATGGGTTTTTCCGGGGATGAGGACAAGCGCCTGGTGGGACAGGCCCTGCAGCAGTATCCCCTGGCCTTCGCCCTGTCCCTGGCGGACATGGAGGCTACTTATTTTTTGGAGAAAGACGAGGCGTGACCCCAATGGCAAAGCCAACCAACGACCTGGGCCGGGACCGCGTGGGTACGCTTTTGGTGCGTCTGGCCCTGCCCGCCATCGCCGCGCAGCTCATCAACGCCCTGTACAATATCGTGGACCGGATGTACATCGGCCATATCGAAGGGGTCGGGGATGTGGCGCTCACGGGCCTGGGCGTGTGCTTCCCCGTGCTCATGTTTATCTCCGCCCTATCCGCTCTGGTGGGTATGGGGGGCGGCTCCCGGGCCGCCATCCGCATGGGGGAGGGCAGGGAGGACCTGGCCAATGAGATCCTGGGCAGCTGCGCCGCCCTGCTGGCGGTCATCTCGGCGGCCGTCACCGTGGTGTTCCAGCTGCTCAAGGAGCCCATGCTCCTCCTCTTCGGCGCCAGCGGCAACACCATCGGCTACGCCGCGGACTACCTGGGCGTCTATCTGTGGGGCACCCTGTTCGTGCAGGTCTCCCTGGGGCTGAACAACTTTATCACCACCCAGGGCTTTTCCACCTACTCCATGGCCACGGTGGTCATCGGCGCCGTCACCAACATCGTGCTGGATCCCATTTTCATTTTCGGGTTCGGCATGGGGGTGAAGGGCGCGGCCCTGGCCACCATTCTGGCCCAGGGCGTTTCCGCCCTGTGGGTCCTTTCCTTTCTGCGGGGCAGGCGCACCAGGCTCCGGCTCCAGGCACGCTGCCTGCGCCTGCGCTGGAGCATCCTGGCCCCGGTGGTGGCCATCGGGGTTTCTCCTTTTATCATGCAGTCCACGGAGAGTCTGGTCAACATCGCCCTCAATTCCTCCCTGAAGCATTACGGCGGAGACCTCTATGTGGGGGCCATGACCATCGCAAGCAGCATCATGCAGGTGCTTTGGATGCCCTTTCAGGGGCTGGCCCAGGGGGCGCAGCCCATCATCGGCTACAACTACGGCGCCGGCAGCCTGGACCGGGTGAAACGGTGCTTCTCGCTGATGCTCCGCTTTTCCCTGCTTCTGTCCGTGGCGGGCTGGGCGGCGGTGGAGCTGTTTCCCGGCGTGTTCGTGGCCCTGTTCAATAACAAGCCGGAGCTGGTGGCCCTTACCGTGCGGGTGCTGCGCATCTATATGGCCGGCTTCTTTATGATGGGCCTTCAGAGCGCCTGCCAGCAGACCTTCGTCGCACTGGGGCAGGCCAGGGTCTCCCTGTTCCTGGCCCTGCTGCGCAAGGTCATCCTGCTCATCCCGCTGATCTATCTGCTGCCCCTCCTGCTGACGGGGAACCAGGTCTTTGCCGTCTACCTGGCCGAGCCGGCGGCCGACCTTCTGGCCGCCACCGCCACCGGCCTGGTCTTCCTGCGGCGCTTTCCCCGCATTCTGGAGGCACGCCGCAAACAGCTTGGGGCTTAGGCCCTGTTTCTTCCCCCGCAAACGCCGGCGGAGCGGTCCTTTTGCGCCGGGCGAAACGGCAGGGCGCGGATGGTTCAACCGGCTCCGGAAGCAGTCCGTCGTCCGCCATGCAAACGGGACCTGAGGAGGGGTGCGGCCATGCCATGCATCATCTGCCGGGACTGCGGCAGACGCTACGATTACGACAAAGACGATTTCTGCCCCAAATGCGGCAGCTTCAACCCCCCGCCGGACAGCGGCGCCACCCGGCTGGAGCAGGAGATGCTCGCCCGGTTTCAGACCGGTCAGCAGAATCAGCAGCGCGCCGCACAAAACCGCCCGGGCCGCGGCCATCCTACCCGCGGCAGCATGCCGGAGGCGGGACGCGGGCGGCATGCCGGGCGCATCCGGGACTGCGCCGCCTGTGAGGAGCCGGCCGGGCCGCGCCGGAAGCGCGCCGCCGCTCGGGCCGTTCTGGCGCTGGTTGCCGCGGCGGCGCTGCTGGGGGCAATGCCTGGCCCTCTGGCGGACCGCGGGGAGCGGACCGCTTTCCGTCCGTCCGCAGGCGCGGGCCCACGCCCTGTGGGAGACCTTCTCCATCAGCGGCATGGAGGTCACCGTAGAAGACGCCTGGGCGGTGGAAGGCGTGCAGGCGCTCAGCGAGCAGTTTGGCTTCCCACCCCGGTGCGTAGCGGTAGACCTTTGGGTGGAGGGCGGACAGGTCCTGAGGGGCAAGCGCTTTCCCGCCCCTTACCTGATCCTCTCCGACGGGACCACGGTCTGCGCCGTGGACGGGGACCCCGTCCTCTCCCGCAAGCTGAGTGAATACGGGGTGTACGACGTTACCCTGTCCGACGCCCAGTGGGACGACCCCCTGTACGGGCAGCTGGTCTTTTTCCTCCCCGCCGGTGCGGAGGGTCCCGCCGAGCTGGTGCTGGGCGAAGCCACGGCGGACGCCTCCGGGGGCGCCTGCCATACCGTCGCCCTGGAACTGCCCTGACATTTCATCCCCGGAAGGAGCATTCCCTTGAAGGACAACATCACCCTGATCGGCATGCCGGGCTCGGGCAAGAGCACCGTCGGCGTGCTGCTGGCCAAGGCCCTGGGCCTTCCGTTTATCGACACCGACCTGCTCATCCAGCAGCGGGAGGGCCTGCTGCTCCAGGAACTTCTGGACCAGCGGGGCCTGGACGCCTTTCTGGACGCGGAGGAAGCGGCCATCCGTTCCCTGGACTGCCGCGCAAGCGTCATCGCCCCCGGCGGCAGCGCCGTGTGCCGGGAGCGGGCCATGGAACACCTGCGGGCGCTGGGCCGGGTCCTGTACCTGCGGGTGCCCCTGCCGGAGCTGGAACGCCGGATCGACAACATCACCACCCGGGGCATCGCCATGGCTCCCGGCCAGACCCTGGCGGACCTCTACGCCTACCGCGCCCCCTTGTACGAGCGCTTTGCCGGCGCCGCGGTGGATGTGGCCGGAGATACCCTGGAGCAGACGGTGGCCGCGGTGCTGCGGGCGCTGGGCGGGCGTTTTCCGCCGCGCTTGTAATTCTGGAAAAATGTGATATACTACAGAATGTAGGAATATCGCGTGCGAAACGCCCGCCGGGGCCCCGGCGGGCTTGTTCGTCGTGTGATATGCCGCGTCTGCGCCGCGGCTTCCCGGCAATCCGCCCCCCTGCGCAGGGAGGGTAAATTTAAATGGTAAAGGATTCTGCAACATGACATTCCAGGAACTCGGCCTGAACAAGCCCATCCTGAGGGCGCTGGCCGATCAGGGCTATGAACGCCCTTCCCCCATTCAGGAAAAAGCCATCCCCCCCGCCCTGTCCGGGCGGGACGTACTGGGCTGCGCCCAGACCGGCACCGGAAAAACCTGCGCCTTCGCCGCCCCCATCCTGCAGCGTCTGGCGGCGGGGAAGGCCAGCGGCCGGCCCATCCGGGCCCTCATTCTCACCCCGACCCGGGAGCTGGCCCTCCAGATCCAGGAGAGCTTCGAGGCCTACGGCAAGAACCTGCCGCTGCGCTGCGCCGTTATTTTCGGCGGGGTGGGGCAGGCGCCCCAGGTGGAGCGCCTGAAAAAAGGCGTCGATATCCTGGTCGCCACCCCCGGCCGGCTGGGCGACCTGTACGGGCAGAAGCTGATCGACCTCTCCCGGCTGGAGATCTTCGTGCTGGACGAGGCCGACCGGATGCTGGACATGGGCTTCATCCACGACGTGCGCCGCATCCTGAGCTGGCTGCCCGCCCGAAAGCAGACCCTCTTTTTCTCCGCCACCATGCCCGCCGAGGTGCAGGGTCTGGTGGACTCCCTGCTGAAGGACCCGGTCAAGGTGGCGGTGGACCCCATCTCCTCTCCCGTGGAGGTCATCGACCAAAAGCTCTACTATGTGGACCGCGGCAATAAGACCAAACTTCTTTCCGCGCTCGTCCGGGAGGACGGGGTCAAAAACGCCCTGGTGTTCACCCGCACCAAGCACGGAGCCAACAAAGTGGCGGGCGACCTGGTGAAGGCGGGCATCTCCGCCGCCGCCATTCACGGCAACAAGAGCCAGACCGCCCGGCAGCAGGCCCTGGCGGACTTCAAGTCCGGCGCGGTGCAGGTCCTGGTGGCCACGGATATCGCCGCCCGGGGACTGGACATCGAGGAACTCTCCCACGTGTTCAACTACAACCTGCCCGACGTACCGGAGACCTACGTGCACCGGATCGGCCGCACCGGCCGGGCGGGCCACGGCGGCACCGCCGTCTCCTTCTGCGACAGCAACGAGCAGGAGGAGCGCAAGGCCATTGAGAAGCTGATCGCCCGTAAGATCCCGGTGGTGGAGGGGCACCCCTGGCCCATGGAGATCCTGGAGCCCCTGCCCCGCGACAAGAAGGGCCGTGTAGTCAATCCCGAGGACGCCGAAGCCCGCGCCGCCGCCAAAGCCCGCCGCCAGGAGCGGGACGCGGCCAACCGGGCGGCCGCCGCAGACCGGAAGGCAAACGCCGCGCCGGCCCGCCCGGCGGACGCGGCCCAGCCCTCCAGGGCCAAGGCGGCACGGCCCGCCAAGGCGGCCGGGCCCCTGGAGCAGACGCCTTCCGCCCAGCGCACCCCCGGTGAGAAAAAGCGCGCCCGGGGCTACCGGGCCAGCGCCACGCTGGAAGAGGCCCTGACCGCCACCGCACCAAGCCGCCCCGCCGCCGCGGAGGAGTACAGCGACTTTTATAAGCCGGACCCCCTGGCCAGCGATGTGATCCTGGACGCCACCGCGCGGCTTCTGGCCCCGAAAAGCAGCCCGGCCCAGCCCCCCCGCGCAAAGCAGGACAAACAGCGGACCGGGGCCGCGTCCGGCGGTCCAAAACGCCGGGGCGGCAAAACGAAGTCCGGAGGCACGCAGCAGGCCCAGCCGGCGCGGCCGGCCGCCGAGCCCCTGGCCGTGCCCAAGGCGAAGAAAAAGCGTTCCGGCGCCCGGGGGCGCGGCGGCCGGCCGCCGGAGGTCACCCTGCGCACCGGCAGCCAAAAGGATTCCACCGAACAGCCCAGCCTGATGAAGCCCTATTACCTCAGCCGGGACGACTGATCCCCCTGCAAACGTCACGTGGGCCTCCGGCAAAGCCGGAGGCCCACGTCGGTCTGTCAAAGGCCTCCCGCAGGAGGGCCTTGCGGCGTTTCGCCGTCCGAAGACGGCGGTGTAAAATCGAAATCCGCCTTTTCCGGGGCCACAGCCGCACCGGCCTGCGCGAAACAGGCGCCGCCGGCGCAGGTCCTCACGCTGCGGCCTCAGAACGTGGCGTTCCCCGCAAAGGATCGGCCGGTAATTCGGCCGGAAACCGAGGCGAAACTTTCGTGCAGCCTCCCCCCAAACGCGGCCAAGCCCCTTTTTCAACCGGCCGGCGTGCGCCGGTCAGCCCGCCCCGCCGGCGAGGCACCAGAGCAGCAGGGCCGCCTGAAGCAGCAGGATGGCAGGCAGGCCAAACCGAAACTGCCAGTGCCGGGTCTTGTGCCGGAAGGCCCACATCCCCAGAAGCGCGCCGGGAGCGCCCCCCAGCAGTGCCGCCAGGAAAAGGGTGCGCTCCGGCACGCGCCAGTCCCCCCGGCGGGCGCGGCGCTTGTCCGCCCCCATCAGGAGAAAGGCGGCGAGGCTGACGCACAGCACATATCCCGCCGCCCCGATCCAGTGGGCGGCGAGCCACGCCCTCACGGCCGCACCCCCAGGGCGGACACCAGGCCGCCCCGCTTGCGGGTGGTCTCCAGCCAGAGGGCCAGGTCGATCTCCAGCTCCCTGCCGCTGTCCAGGATGACGGCCCGCTCCCCTTCCAGGGCGACGATGGTGACCCAGTGCCACCAGTCCAGGTCCTTCACCTTGCCGTTGTGCAGGTTCAGGAAGGCCACCGGGCACTCCCGCTCCAGGCTGTCCCGCACGAAACGGGCCACCGCGGCATACTCCGGGCGCTTGGTGCGGGCGGCGGGGATCTCCAGCCGGGCAGGGGAGAGCGCGATCCCCCGCGCCCCGGCATAGGCCTCCATGCCCCGCTGCATCAGCTCCGGCTTGTTCAGCCCGTGATGCCGGGGCGTCACATAGTCCCACACCCGGCACATCAGCGCCGTAAACTCCCTCCGGCCGCTCACGTCCCCGGGGCACAGAGGCGCCAGGGCGGCATGGGCGCGGGCCAGGTAGGCAAAGACCACCGCTGCCGCCGTGGGGCCGCAGCCCGCCATGCGCTGCCACCCCTCGGGGAACCACTCCTGATCCGCCCCACGGGTGACCGCGCCGCCGGGGCCGGTGATCTCCAGATATTCGGGATGCTGCAGGGATATGCGCTCGCTCAAAACGGCATCTGCCTTTCTTTGGGAATTCCCCTTTTGCTTATCAGTATAGCAGACCTGTCAAGGCCGAAGCACGACCGCGTTTTGCACGAAATCAGGGATCGTTGACGGCGGCGCTTAGCGTCGGCGGGGCAGTCCTTGTCCAGAGCCGCACCGCTGTGTGCGATCGTTTATTCCGTCCCGTTCCGCGGCTGCAGCCAATGCCCCCAGCGGTAGTAGATCAGCACGGCTGCGGAAGTGACCGCCCAGGTGATGGGATAGCTCAGCTCCACGGCCTCGATGGTGTGATGGGCCGGCACCACGGTAAACAGCCACACCAGCCGCAGCACGCACACGCCGAACACCGAGATGAGCATGGGCACCATGGATCTGCCCGCTCCCCGGATCGCGCCGGGGAGCAGCTCCACCAGGATATACGTGATATAGCAGGGCGCCAGAAAGCGCACCATGGCCACGCCGATCTCCAGCACGTCCGGGTCGGGGGAGAATATGCTCAGGATCGGCCGGGCAAACACGGTCATGGCGGTGCTGAGGAGCACGGTAAAGCCCGCGCTCATGCCTACCGACACCCGCACGCCCTTCTTCAGCCGGTCGTATTGGCCCGCGCCGTAGTTCTGCCCGGCAAAGGTCGTGATGGCCAGGGCCATGGCGTTGATGGACATCCAGAAGATCACGTCCATTTTGCCGTAGGCGGTCCAGGCGGCTACGGCGTCGGTGCCGAAGGAGTTGATCGCAGCCTGGATGACGATGTTGGAGGCGGAGTACATCACCGACTGAAGGGCGGCGGGCACGCCCACCCGCATGGCATCCTTCAGCGGAGCGCCGTACAGCCGCAGCTGCCGGGGGAAAAGCTGATAGGCCTGCCCCTGCGAGCGCATCAGGGAGAGCACCACCAGCACGGCGGAGAGCAGCTGGGAGAGCACCGTGGCCAGGGCCACCCCCAGCACCGCCAGCCCGAAGCCCACCACCAGCACCAGGTCCAGCACGATGTTGCACAGCGAGGCGGCAATCAGGAAATAGAGCGGCCGCCGGGCATCCCCCACCGCCCGGAGCACACCGGTGCCCATATTGTAGACCACATTGGGGATCATGCCCAGAAAGTAGATCCGCTGATAGAGGATGGCGCCGGGCAGCGCTTCCTCAGTGGTCCCCATGGCCCGGAGGGACCAGGGCGTCAGCAGGAAGCCCGCCGCCATAAAAAAGGCGCCCAGCAGCAGGGAGAGGAGCATGGCGGTATGGACGCTCCGAAAGACCTCCGGGCCCCGGCGGGCGCCGTAGTGCTGGGCGATGATGACCACCGCGCCGCTGGCAAGCCCGGTAAAGACGCCCACCGTCAGGTTGACTACCACCCCGGTGGAGCCCACAGCGGCCAAAGCGGTCTTGCCCACAAAACGGCCCACCACGACCGTGTCCACGGTGTTATAGAGCTGCTGAAAAAACGTACCGAACCACAGGGGGAAAAAGAAGGCCAGCAGCTGTTTCCAGATGACCCCCTGGGTGATGTCGCCGCTGTTCTGCCGCAGGATACCCATACGACCTCCTATCCATCGTCATCCGCATCATCAAGCATCGCTCCGCCGCCGCGCGGCGCAGCCAGATGATTATACACGCTTTGCCCGGGAAATACAAGGGGACGGTCTCATTTTGGCGCCCTCTTGTATTTTTCGCGGGATTCCTATATAATATTGGGGCGAATTTACCCTCAGCGAACAAGGCGCACCGCGTGTTCCGGCTGCGTTTTCAGGCGCGGAACCACCCGACGGCACAGGCCGCGAATCCGGATGGGAGCTCCGCGCGGAACAACGGCGCCGCCCTTTGTCCGCTGAAGGCTGCGAAAGAGGGGCTATACGCCATGAAATTAGGCATTGTGGGCCTGCCCAATGTGGGCAAATCGACCCTGTTCAACGCCATCACCAACGCCGGCGCGGAGAGCGCCAACTACCCCTTCTGCACCATCGACCCCAACGTGGGCGTGGTAGCGGTCCCGGATGCGCGGCTGGACAAGCTCAGCGCAATGTACCACCCGAAAAAGACCACCCCGGCCGTCATCGAGTTTGTGGACATTGCCGGTCTGGTGAAGGGGGCCTCCAAGGGGGAGGGCCTGGGCAACAAGTTTTTGGCCAACATCCGGGAGTGCAGCGCCATCATCCACGTGGTACGCTGTTTTGACGATGAAAACGTCATCCACGTGGAGGGCTCCACCGATCCCCTGCGGGACATCGGCATCATCGACATCGAGCTCATCCTGGCCGACGTGGAGATGGTAGAGCGGCGCATCGACAAGGCCCAGAAAGCCGCAAAGGGCGACAAGCGGTACCTGCACGAGGTGGAGGTGTTCTCCGCATTGAGGGACTGGCTCAACGACGGCAACTCGGCCCGCTCATTTGCCTGCGGCGAGGAGGACGCCGAACTGATCGCCACCTCGGAGCTTCTGTCCCTCAAGCCCATCATCTACGCCGCCAACCTGGATGAGGACGGCTTTGCCGACCACCAGAACAACCCCTACTATCAGCTGGTGGCCGATCTGGCCGCCCGGGAGGGGGCCCAGGTCATTCCCGTGTGCGCCAAGCTGGAGGCGGAGATCGCCGAGCTGGAGCCGGAGGAGAAAAAGGAGTTCCTGGAGGAGCTGGGCATTCCGGAGTCCGGTCTGGACCGGCTCATTCGCGCCAGCTACGCCCTGCTGGGGCTGATCTCCTTCCTCACCTCCGGCGAGGACGAGTGCCGTGCCTGGACCATTACCCGGGGCACCAAGGCCCCGCAGGCCGCGGGCAAGATCCACACCGACTTCGAGCGCGGCTTCATCCGGGCGGAGGTCATCGCTTTTGACGATCTGACGGCCTGCGGCACCATGTCCGCGGCCAAGGAAAAGGGGCTCGTGCGCTCCGAGGGCAAGGAGTACGTCATGAAGGACGGCGATATCGTCCTCTTCCGCTTCAACGTCTGACCGCCCTTTTCCGGCGGCTCCCGCGCATGATCCCGCCATACGGAATCCCGGGACGAAACGCGCCCACGGGATTCCACGCCTGCCGGGCGGCTTCGCCCGGGCGTCCGCTCTTTCTTTGCCCTTGGAGCCGTTTGGCTCGTTTGGATTGACAAGAGGGGCGAACTATGGTAAAAAATATATGGTGAATTTCAATAATTGAATTTATATGCCAGGTTGAGCCGAATTTGTCCGCGCTCCGGCAGCACTTGTGTAATGGAGGATCCGAATGGCTGAAAAGGTGACGCGGACCAATCAATCCGCAGATAAGATATTTGACGTGGTGGAGACCATGGTGCGCAACGGCGCGCCCATGCGCCTCAACGATATCGCAAAGCTGAGCGGGATCCCGCAGAGCACCGCTTTCCGCATGATCAATGCCCTGCGGGAGCGTGGATATGTGATCCAGGATGAAAATTCGGCCAAATACACCCTTTCCCTGAAATTTTCCCTGATCGGGGACATGGTGCGGGCCAAATTCGATCTGCGCGACCTGGTACACCCCTATATGCTGAACATCGCCGCCAGCTGCGACGGGATCTGCTACCTGGCCATCCCGCAGCAGCAGGAACTGGTCTACATCGACATGGTGAGCCCTCCCGGCTCGGTGCTGACGCGGATGCCCTTTATCGGCAAGCATGTGCCCCTGCACTGCGGCGGAAACGGGATCATCATCCTGTCCGGCTATTCCGATGCCCAGCTGGAGGAATACCTCCGCCAGGCCAGTTACGACAAACCCTCCCCCAAGACGGTGACCGATCCGGAGAGCATCCGGGCAAAGGTGAAGGAGGTCCAGCAGCTGGGGTACAGCTTCTGTACCGAGCAACTGGAGAGCGGGAACGGCAGTATTGCCGTCGGACTGCGCAACCATCTGGGCCAGATCATCGCCGGGCTGAGTGTAGGCGGCCCCATCGAGCGCCTGACGGACGAATATGTCCGTCACGCCCTGCCTCATCTCCGGCATGCCGCGGAAGAGATCTCCGCGCAGTTGGCATACAAAGCCCTCTGATACGAGGTCATATTATCCCAGCCAAGCGGCCGGCGCAGTACTGCGCCGGCCGCTTTCGTCATCTTTGGGCGCTGTATCTCCAAATTAGATCCCATGTTTTTGAGAATCCCATCCGTTTTACTTAATGCACAAATTTTAACTCGACATTTTATACAAAAACTCGATTTTATTTTTTATTTAAAAAACTATATTGACCAAATCTAAAATTAGTGCTAAATATATGGCATAGATATTCAATAATTGAAATTGAATATCAACCAATATTCTTGAGGAGGAGTACCAATGAAAAAGACGATTGCTCTATTGCTGGCGCTTGTCATGTCCCTGTCCCTCGCGGCCTGCGGCGGCGGAAGCGGAAGTGGAAGCGCAGCTCCGTCGCCCTCGCCCGCATCAGAACCCGAGTCCTCCGATACGCTGACCAACGTGGGTGACATCGAGTCCGGCGCACAGGGCGAAGCGGCCCTGGACTTTGGCGATTACACGCCCGAGAACCCCCTGACCATCAAGCTGGCCACCCCCCAGAGCAACGAAAAGAGCCATCTGAACGTGCTGGCCAACGCCTTTAAGGAGCGGGTGGAGACCTGGACCGACGGCGCCGTCATCGTGGACCTCTACATGGGCTCCATGGGCTCCGACCGTGAGATCGTGGATCAGGTCATCGCCGGTACCCTGGAGATGGGCGTGAACAATACCGCTATCATGGCCAACTACAACCGTCTCTTCGACGTGCTGGACCTGGCCTACCTCATCAAGGATTACGACGACGTTTACGATGTGATGGCCTCCGACGTATGGGCGGACATGCTGGGCGAGTTCTCCAGCACCGGCGCCAGCCTGCTGGCCCTGCAGTGCATCGGCTTCCGCACCATCTGCACCACGGAGAATGCCGGCCCCGTCCATAACATGTCCGAGCTGGCCGGAAAGACCATCCGCATCACCGAAGGCCCCATCTTCCTGGACGACTACAATGCCTGGGGCGCCGCGCCCGTGTCTATGAGCGCCAGCGAGATCATGCCCGCCCTCCAGAACGGCACCATCGACGGCGTGGACCACGTGCCCGTGACCCTGTACACCGGCAACGGCCAGGGCGAATACATCAAGTATGTGGCCGTGACCAACCAGGCCGCCCACTTCAATGGCCTGGACATCAACAACAAGTTTTATGAGGGCCTGCCCGCGGACCTCCAGGCCCTCATCCAGAAGGCCGCCTCCGAGGCCGCCGAGTTCCGCACCCAGGCCCTGCAGGCGGACAACGAGACCTATGTCCAGAAGCTTACCGATGAATACGGCATCACCTTCTACTACCCCACCGAGGAGGAGATTGCACAGCTGCAGGAGGCGGTGCAGCCCGTCTACGAAAACTTCGTCTCCACCCACGAGTTCGGCAGCTACGCCGCCGCCATCGCCGAGATCTGCGCCGCCAACTGAGCGCGCGGCCCGGTACTCACCCATTGAACAAAACGTAACGTGCGGGATAGCAGCCTGGACAGTGCGGGTGTGCTGTTCGGGCTGCCATCCCCCTTTATGGGGCGGTAAGCGTATTTTTCAACAGAGGGGTATCTGCTATGAAAGCTATGAAAACAATCACCGGTGTGCTGCTGAAGGTTTTGGATGTGCTCTCCATCGTCCTGATGGTGGGAATGGTGGTCTTTCTGCTGATCCAGCTTGTGGCGCGGGCCGTGTTTACCCACGGTTTTTCCTGGACGGAAGAGTCCGCCAAGATCTGTCTGATCATGCTGGCCTATGTGGGCGCGTCTATGACCTCCGTTAACGGCGTGCATGTGAACATCACCATTCTGAACGACGCCCTGCACAGCGCCAGGGGCCGCAAGGTCCTGTTCGTGCTCCAGCAGCTGCTGGCGATGGTGTTCCTGGTGCTGGTGTTCGTATTCAGCTTCCCGGCGCTGGAGATCGCCAGCAAATCCGTCACCACCAACACGCACATCAATAACGCCATCATTTACTCCATCATCCCCATCTCCTGCGTCATCATGTTTTTCGGCCATCTGGCCAAGATTGTCCGCCAGTTTGCCTCCGCTGAGTATGTGGCCATCGTGGACGAGGACCGCCAGGAGGGGAAACCGGAACGCAAAGAGGAGGACGGCGACAAATGAATTCGATTCTCGTATTTCTGGTGGTATTGGTCGTTCTGCTGCTCATCGGCGCGCCCGTGGCCACCTCCTTCGGCCTGAGCTCGATCGTCTATATCCTGATGCAGAGCGTCCCCCTCTCCATTGTGGCCCAGCGCATGATCTCATCGGTGGATTCCCTGACCATCATGTGCGTGCCTCTGTTCATCCTGGCCGGCGAGCTTATGGGCGCCGGCGGCATTGCCAAGCGCCTGGTGCGGGTCATTAATCTGATCTTCGGCAACGTTACGGGCGGCCTGGCCCTGGTCACCGTGGTGGTGTGCGCCTTCTTCGCCGCGCTGACCGGATCCGCCATGGCCTGCTCGGTCGCCATCGGCTCCATCATGCTGCCCTATATGCTGGACGCGGGCTATGACCGTAGGTTCTCCGCCGCCATCATCGCCTCCGCCGCCTGTCTGGGCCCCATCATCCCGCCCAGCACCTCCCTGATCGTCTACGGCGCCACCGCTCAGGTGTCCATCGCCAAGCTCTATCAGGCCGGCCTGCCCTCCGGCCTGATCATCGGCGCCGCTCTGGTGCTGGTGGCCCTGTGGGGCTGCCGCAGGCACGGCTACAAGGGCCTGCCCAAGACCTACGGCCTCAACGAGCTGAAGGGCTTCGAGCACATCCAGCCCGGGGACAGGCTGACCGGCAGGCAGATCCTGCGGATCGTCGTGGACGCCATTCCCGCCATCATCGCCCCCGTCATTATCCTGGGCTCCATGTTCTGCGGCATCGCCACCCCCACCGAGTCCGCCGTGGTGGCCGTGGTCTACTCCTTCATCGTGGGCGTGTTCGTCTACCGGGAGTATGAGATCCGCGACGTGATCAAAGTTCTGCGCAAGACCTGCAAGGGAACCTCCACCGTGCTCTGGATCATGTGCTGCGCGGGGCTGTTCTCCTGGGTGCTCACCTATTCCAAGATCCCCGACAAGGTGGTCGCCAGCCTGGCGCCGGTGGCCGAAACGATGGGCTCCTGGGTGGTCATGCTGCTGGTCATCGTCATCGTACTGATCATGGGGTGTTTTATGGGTACCTCCCCGATCATCCTCATCGTGGTGCCCCTGTTCCAGAGCCTGTTCGTGAAGCTGGGCTACAACATGGTGCACTGGGGCACCGTCATTTCCATCGCCTGCTGTATCGGTATGATCACGCCGCCCTTCGGCAACGTCCTGTTTACCACCATGGCGGTCACGGACACCAAGCTGCATGAGCTGGCGGGCGCCGCGGCGCGCTATATCGTCGCCATGGTCGTGGGACTGCTGCTGATCGCATACATCCCCGCGCTGATCATGTGGGCGGTCTGACGCCGCGGCACAAAACAGGAGAGAGAAGGGAAGCAGAATGGACGTCATCGTTATGCACGCCAACAGCGAAAAAATGCCCCTGAAGATCCGGGCGTGCCATCTGGAGCAGATGCACCGGCACGCGGATCATGTATACTACTTTAAAAACGAGGAAGAGCTGCTCGCCAGCGGCGCTGATGCGGAGGTGCTCTTCGCCTGGGGCGGGACCGGCAAGCAGCCCGAGACCTTCTGCCGGCAGTCCCGCCGCCTGAAATGGTTCAACTCCTTCTCCGCCGGGGTCAACCCGCTGATGGAATGCGGCATCAAGGACCTGGACATCATCATTACCAATGCCGCCGGCATCCATGGCAAGCCCATGGGCGTCACCACCATGGGCTATGTGATCTCCTACCTGCGCAAATTCCCGCTGATGCTGGAGAATCAGAAAAAGCACATCCGGCAGAAGCCGGATGCGCTGCCCGAAGAGCCGGAGGGGAAGACGCTGGGCATCGTGGGCGCGGGAGCCATCGGCTCCGAGGTGGCCAAGTACGCCAAGACCCTGGGCTTCCGGGTCATCGGCGTCAAGCGCAGGGCGGTGCCGTTGGAGCACTATGACCGGGTCTACTCCAACCAAGACCTGGACCTGGCACTGGGCCAGATGGACTTCGTGGTGATCCTGACCCCCCTGACGCAGGAGACCCGCGGCCTGTTCGACGCCGGCCGTCTCGCCGCCTGCAAGCCGGGCGCGTACCTCATCAATATCGCCCGGGGTCCGGTGGTGGAGACCGCCGCCCTGATCCAGGCGCTCCGGAGCGGGCATCTGGGCGGCTGCGCCCTGGACGCCATCGACGAGGCCGACCTCCCCGCGGACAGCCCGCTCTGGGACATGCCCAACGTATTCCTCACGCCCCAGTATTCCGCCACCAGCCCCCTGTATGTGGACCGGGCGGTGGAACAGTTCCTGGAAAACCTGGACAACTTCCGGGCCGGCCGGCCGCTGTTCAACGTGATCGACGTGGCCTCCCTGCGCTGAACGGCCGGGCGCAGATCGGCCCAATGGAAAGGAGCGCCAACGACATGCCGGAATGGAACCTGGCGGGCCCGCGCTATAAGTATCCCGTCTCCAGCGCGGAGCTGGAGCGCCGCCTGTCGGCGGTACAGGCCGCCATGCGGGACAAGGGCCTGGACTGCTGCATTGCCCAGACCCAGAGCACCATTTTTGACAGCATCACCCGTTATCTGACGGATTCCGCCGCCAATCCCTACAGCACTACCCTGCTCATTCCCGCCCAGGGCGGGCTGGTCCTGATCAACCACGGGGTGGAAATGGACCCCGCGCCGATCCCTCCCACCCTGCGCAACGTGGAAAAACTCATCCGCAAGCCCTACTGCCAGCCCTTCGGCTGCACCGACGGGATGATCGGCGCCGTGCTCTCCCGTGAGATCCGCTCCCGCGGTTTTCGGCGCATCGGCGTGATCCTCCGGCAGCTGATGAGCGCGGATACGCTGGAGGGGGTCCGGGAAGGCGTACCCGGCTGCGAGCTGGTGGATTTCACGGCGGAATTCAGCCGCATCAAAGCGGTCAAAAGTCCGGAAGAGTGGGCGCTGATCGACCGCTGTCTGCGCGCCCATGAGCAGCTCATGGCCATGGTCCCGGCGCTGCTGCGGCCGGGGCGCATGGAGTATGAGGTGCTGGCCGATCTGGAGCACGCCTCCCGCTATCTGTGCTGCGACTGGCTGGGCAACGTGGCTGTGGGCTCCGCCCCCGGCGGCGGCGGCGTCCCCTTCCACCAGAACCCGGCCGCCAACCGCCGCATCGAGCGGGGAGACGGCGTCACCGTGATGATCGAGGTGTCCGGCCCCGGCGGGATCTATGGGGAGCTGGCCCGCACCTTCTGTCTGGGCGAGCCCGCCCCCGCCCTGCTGGAGCTGTATGAGACCGCCAGGGACGTGCAGCATGCCGTGGCGGCGGCGGCCCGGCCCGGAGTCACGGGCCGGGAGCTGAACGAGGTGTTCGACGACTTTGTCACCGCCCGGGGGATCGCAAAAAACGGCCGCTTTGCAGGCCACGGCCAGGGCTACGATATGATGGAAGCCCCCGTCATCTGCCCCCAGGAGGAGATGGCGCTGGAGGAGGGCATGTTCCTGGCCATCCACCCGGAACTGATGCGGGACGGACAGTTCTCCATCTGCTGTGACAACTTCCGCGTCGCCGCCGGCGGCGCCGAACGGCTCACCCGCACGGAACAGAGGATATTTGCCCTGGAATTTTAACGACACCAAATTGAGGGGATAACATGACGAACCGAATTGATTTTGAAGCACACTATTACTTTCCGGAGCTGATGGATTATTTCTCCACCCGGACCGATTATCCCATGTATGACCGCGCGACCAGGACCTTCCGCCGCAGCGACGATTTTACCCTCCGCCATCCCTACCGTCTCACCCACCTGGAGGAGTCCCTGGACGAGCGGATCCGGATCATGGACGCCCACGGCGTCCGCATGCAGGTGCTCAGCGTCTCCTCCGGCATCGACTTTCTGTCTCCGGAGGAGAGCGTGGAATGGTGCCGGAAGGCCAACGATTACCTCTACGAGGGGATGCGGAAGTATCCCGGCCGCTTCCAGGGCTTTGCCGCCCTGCCGGTGGCGGATCTCGACGCCTCCCTTCAGGAGCTGGAGCGGTGCATGAAGGAGCTGGGCTTTCTGGGCTGGCTGGTCGATTCCAACTTCGGCGCCTCCCATATTGACGACGACTGCTACTTCCCGCTGCTGAAGAAGCTGGCGGACTATCACGGCGCACTGTACATCCACCCCACCCAGCCCATCGACGAGCGGATGAAGGGCCTGGGCCCCCAACTGGCCGCCGCCCCCTTCGGCTTCGGCATCGACGTGTCGGTAGACCTGATGCGCATGATCTGCAAGGGCATCTTTGACCGTCTGCCCACACTGAAGGTCCTCATCGGCCATATGGGGGAAATTTTCCCCTATACCATGCGGCGCATGAATGAAAAGATCCGCGGCTACCACAGCATCGCGCCCGCCGTCAACCGGCAGCTGCCGGAACATTACTTCCGTCACAACATCTGGGTCACCACCAGCGGCGATTTCTGCCCCAGCGCCCTGCGCTGTGCCGTGGACGTGCTGGGGCTCGACCGGATCCTGTTTGGGACCGACTACCCCTATGAGTATCCCGAGGCGGTGGACGAGTTCTTTGACGCAGTGCCGATGAGCAAAAACGACCTGGATCAGATCTTTTTCGGCAACGCTCAGGCCATTTTCCCCCAAATCTGAACACATCGCCCGGTAAAAGAGGCCGCCGGGCGGGTGGCCCCCTTCCCGTCCGATCCTTTTTTGCATAAAAACGCCCCGCGCCTTCCGAGAAGGCGCGGGGCGTTTCTTCAGTCAAACAGGTCTTTGGCCTTGGTGTAATTGAATACCGGTCCCTCCAGGCACACATAGGTCTCGTTGATCTTGCAGTGCCCGCATTTGCCCACGGCGCAGGACATCTTGCGTTCAAAGGAGACCCAGATCTTTTCTTCCGGCACGCCGGCGCTGCGGCATGCCAGCGCGGCAAAGTGCATCATCACCGGCGGGCCCACGATGACCACGTTATAATCCGCAAAGCGCGCAAAGGGGATGGCGGGGATATGAGCGGTGACCATGCCCGTTTGAAAGCCGGGCGCCTGCATGGTATCCAGCGTGGCCACCGTATGGAACCGGCCCTTGAACTTCTCCAGCTCCTCGGTAAACAGGACGCAGTCCAGGTCCTTGAATCCGGCGATCAGATGGACGGAGCGGCACACCTCCGGGTGGTCGTAAAAGTGATTGAGCAGGGTCTTCACTGGAGCCATGCCGGTGCCGCCGCAGATCACCACCAGATCTTTTCCCTCAAACTCCTCCACCGGGAAGGAATTTCCATAAGGCCCCCGCATGAAAAGCAGGTCTCCCGCGCCCAGACCGAAGATCCCCTCTGTGAGACGGCCCACCTTTCGGATGGTGAATTCCACCCAGCCTTCCCCCTTGCCGCTGACGGAAATGGGAGCCTCGCCCACCTTGGGGATGGAGAGCTGAAAAAACTGGCCGTGGCGGGTCTCGCCCTCGTAGGCCACCCGGAAGGTATATTCCGCGCGGGTCTCCTTGACGACCTTCAGGATCTTATGGGGCGCGGGCAGCATGATGTTGTTCATTTGTGTTCCGCCTCCTGTTCCAGGGCCTGTGTAAAGCCGCAGACCGCGTCGTAGAACGAGATGTCCTTGGGACAGCGCCGGTCGCACCGGCCGCAGCCCACGCACATGTGCTCTTCGCCGCCGAAGCGGGCCTTGTAATCGTAGACCTTGTGGAGCACTTTGAAGCGCATATTGGCTCCCGGCGTACTCCGGGCCCGGTGCCCCCCGGCCGTGGCGGTAAAGTCACGGAGCATGCAGGAGGACCACACCCGCCGCCGCTCGCCGTCCCGGCTGGTCTCGTTGTAGATCACATCCACCGTGTCGAAGCAGGAGCAGGTGGGGCAAACGGTGTTGCACCCGCCGCAGCCGATGCACCGCTCGTCATACTGCTTCCAGAAATCCAGGCCACTGGCCGTCTTCAGCGTCTCCCGGTCGGGGATGACGGGCAGGCGGGCGGCACGCCGGTTCTCCTCCACAAAGCCCGGGGTATACGCGCAGGCGTCGGCCCCCTCAAAATAGGGTGCGAAGGCCGGGTCCTTCACCTGTACCAGCGCGCCGCCCTCCTCCAGGCGCAGGGCCAGACTGTAGTCCTCGGTCCGGTTGCTGCCCATGCTGACGCAGAAGCAGGTATCCCAGCCGCCGCCGCACTCCAGCAGGAGGAAGCGTACCTTTTCCCGCAGGCGCCGGTAATAGACGTCCTGCTCCCCGCCGTTTCCCAAAAAGATCTGGTCCAGCCGCCGGACGGCGTTGATGTCGCAGGGCCGGGCAAAGATCAGGATCTCACGCTGGTCGGAGAGCACGCTCTCCCGGCACGCATCGTCCTGAAAGTACAGCATGGTCTGGTTGACGGGGTAGAAGATCTCCTTGGCGGAAAAATCGGAGGGCGCGTCGGTGACGATCTCAGCCGCCGAGCGGATGGGGGCGTAGCGCACCAAATCGCTCCCCGCCCTGGCGCCCCGGCCGGGAAAGCGTTTGGGGGCGTAGATGCGGTACTCTTTCCCCAGCGCCTCCAGGATCCGGTCCAGCGCCGGGGTGCTGACGCGGCAGCTGAACGGGGACGGAGCGTTCTCCTCCGCCTGCAGAAGGCCCTCCTCCAGCTTCAGCCAGCCCAGGGTCAGCTGGGCCACGCAGCGGTAGAACCCGGTCCCGGCGCAGCGCTGCAGATCCGCGCAGAAGTCCGGGACCCAGGTCAGCAGGTGCTCCTCCAGGAAGGCGCGCTGCTCCGCGCGTTCGGCCCCCTCCCGGCACAAAAGGGCCATATAGGCCAGCTCATAGGCGATGTGGTCCTCCATCAGCTCGGAGGAATCTGTGTCGATGCGTACTCCGTGGGCGGCATAGAGGGACTTTACCCGCTCCCACGCGTCCTGCATCACCAGCCGCTTGGGGCTGGTGTACACCGATTCGTAGGGAAAGGCCGCGCAGCCCTCGGCGCTGCCGGCCCCAAGGAATACCCGGGCAAAATCCACGGCCAGCGCGTCCAGAGCGTCCTCTGTGCCGGCGCTCAGCCAGCGCTCCAGGGCGCGGTAGCCCGCCTCCAGCTCCGGCTGGGGGCAGGTTTGGGGAAAGGTCATGCCGCGCAGCCGCTCCAGCAGGGGGGCGTCCACCTCCTGCCGGTACAGGCGGGAGAGCAGGCGGTACAGCCCTTCCCGGGCGGCGTTCAGCTCAGGATGTGTCATCCGTTGCGCCCTCCTTTCGCAGTTTCCAGCTCCTGGGGCAGCGCGTCCACCCACTTGTCCCGGCGCAGGATGTAGCGGATGGACGGTCCGTTGCCAAAGTCCCGCAGGGAATGGACCTTCTCCGCCGGGACGGAAGCGAGCAGGCGTGAGACCTCGCTTTCGGGGTCGTCCAGGTCCCCGAAGCGCAGGGCCCCGCCGGCGCAGTTGCGCACGCAGGCCGGCAGCTCCCCCTGCGCCCGGGCGGCGATGCAGGTGTCGCACTTGTCCATGACCCGCAGCTCCTGATTAAACGTATTGGCCTGGTAGGGGCAGGCCTCCCCGCAGCTGCGGCAGCCAATGCACTGCTCCCGGTCGATGAGCACCACGCCCTCCTCCCGGTTCTGCCAGCAGGCCCCGGTGGGACAGACCTGTACGCAGGGCGGGTCGGCACACTGCTGGCACGGGGTGGGCAGGAAATACATCTGCACGTCGGGATAGCTCCCCATGGGGCCTACCGTGCGCACCAGCGTGCGGTTGGCCCCCAGCGCCACGCCGTTCTCCTGCTTGCAGGCCACCTGGCACCCCTTGCAGCCAATGCAGCGGTCCAGGTCGATCACAAAACCATGTTTCATACGCGCACCTCCGGAGTCGGTTCGGTGGGCTGCGGCAGCCAGGGCTTGAAGTCCTCCGGCTTGAGCCACACGCCCTCCGGCGGGCCCTCCGCCTTGGTGACCTTTACCAGAAAGCCCCGCAGGGTATAGGTGCCCACCACGTCGTTGAAGGGGGCGTCGGCCTTGGTGAGCATGTTCACGTTCATCTCCCGCCAGCCGTGGGTGGGGGTGTTCAGCTTCTCCGGGTTCCAGAAGCGCTCCATGCACACCGTGCCCGGGTTGATGCCCTCGGTGACCCGGGCGATGGCCTGGGTCCTGCCCCGCTGGGACGCCACCCAGACCCAGTCTCCGTCGGCCACGCCGCACTGCCCTGCCGCCGTGGGGTGGATCCACAGCTCGGGGGCCGGATAGATCTCCCGCAGCCATGGGATGTTGCGCAGCGTACCGTGGTGGTAAAAGGGCACCCGCCCGCTGGTGAGCACCAGGGGGTACTCCTTGGCCAGCTCCGTGCTGGCGATGGGGCTTTCATAGGGCTCAAAGTAATAGGGGAGGGGATCGTAGTCCCTGGACGCGGGGGGCAGCTCATACAGGCTGAAGGGCTTGCCCGTGCGGCTGAGCGTGATCATGCTCTCCAGATACAGCTCCAGCTTTTTGGAGGGCGTGGCGAAGCCCCCGGGCTTGCCGGTCTTGGGATCGGTCTGCCGGTAGACGTAGTAGGAGCGCCACTGGTCCCGGGGCAGGTACTCAAAGGGCGCCTTTTCCTTGAACTGCTTCCAGGTCAGGCCGATGCGGGAGGTAAAGTGGGTAAAAAATTCGTCCATGCTGTCCCAGTAGGCCAGATCCTTCCCCATAAACTCCGGATCGAAGGCCAGCCGGCAGCGCTCATGGCCCAGCTCGGCGCACTTTTTCGCCAGCCGGGACCAGAACAGCGTCTCGTCCATGGTCTCCCACAGGTGGGTCGCCGCCTGACGGGCGAAAAGTTTGTTGCAGGTCTCCACCATCATGTCGGTCTCCAGCCACTCCTCGGCGGGCAGGAGCACGTCGGCATAGGCGGAGAAGGAGGTGGGCGTGGTGTACATGTGGACGATCAGGTCCATGTTCTCAATGGCGGGCAGCCAGCTCTGGCTGTCGGCCACCGCGCCCAGCTTATTGCCGGAACGGTCGATCCACGCCTTGACCGGGTAGGGCTTGCCGGTGATCATGGCGTCCCGGATGCTGGAGGGATGCCCCGCAAACCAGATGTGCAGGCCCTTGTGCTCGTTGGCGCCCAGGCGCTTTTTCAGCTGTTCCTCGGGCAGCATCCGGGCGGCGATGGGCACCGGGTAGTTGGGCATATCGAACAGCCCGCTGGTGCGGAAGCGCTGGAGCAGCGCGCCGGGACGCTCCACATTGCCCATGAGCAGGTCGATGGTGGCCGCCGCCATGGCCGCCTGGACGGAGTTGGCGCCCTGGTCGGTGGCCACTCCGATGGCCAGGCCGCTGGGGCTGTTGTCGGTGAAGAGCCGGATGGCCCGTTCGATCCGCTCTGCGTCCAGCCAGCACAGCTCGGCCGCCTTCTCCAGGGTATACGCCTGCACCCGCTCCCACAAAAGCTGGAAGCCGGTCTTGCAGCGCCGTCCGTCTACGGTGAACGTCCCCTCCAGCGCGGGGTCCAGGGCGTCGTCCCAGGGATAGGGCAGGGGGCGGGGACCGGCCGTCTTCTGATCCCAGACCACAAACGTGTCGGGCTCATCCGGGTCCTGGCTCTTCTCCGCCCGGAGGAGCATCTTGCTCTCCACGTCCACCAGATAGGGCAGGTTGGTCCACTTGCGCACAAAGTCCCGGTCAAAGAGCTTATGCTCCAGGATGTACCGGATCCAGGCGAGCATCAGGGCCACGTCGCTGCCCGGCCGGATGGGCAGCCACACGTCGGACTTGGCGGCGTCCGGGGTCATGCGGGGGTCGACGACCACGGTCTTGACCCCCTTGGCCCGCAGGTCGCTGACCATGCCGCCGCCGCTGGCGGGGCAGGAGTAGGAGGGGGCCGTCCCCCAGAGCACCAGGGTCTTGATGGGGGTCTCGTCGGGGAAGTAGAGCTCCAGCGCGTTGGAATCGGCAATGCTGGGATCCACCCCGCCGTACATCATGGTGTAGGCCAGCACCCGGGGCAGATAGCACTGGGCGCAGCCCGGCTCGAACCAGTTGGGGGTTCCGAAGATGTTGCAGAAGCGGGCGATGCTCCAGATCTCCGGGTTGCCGCCGCCGCCGGTGGAGCAGGCCACCGCCTCCGCTCCGTACTGCTCCCGCACCTTCATCAGGCCCTTTGCGATGTACTCCAGCGCCTCGTCCCAGGAGGCGCGGCGCCACTTGTTTTCCCCCCGCTCACCCGCGCGGATGAGCGGATACTTGTTGCGGTTGGGGTGATAGAGGGCCTGGATGCCCGACAGGCCCTTGGCGCACATGCGCCCCTTGCTCATAGGATCCTCCGGGTTGCCCTGGAGCTTGACCACCCGGCCGTTGCGCACCGTGGCCAGCACGCCGCAGTTGGCGATGCAGGCCCGGCAGCAGGTCTTGACGATCCTGGTCTCGTCCGCCCCGGCCCGGCCCTCTCCCTCCAGCGCCGCAAACGCCGGCGTGTCGTCCTGTGCCGGGCATAGGCCCCCGATCCCGGCGGCAGCCAGAAATTCCGCCTGGCTGAATGTGTTTGCCTGCATAGTCCCCTCCTGTTTCCTTCGGCCGGCGGCTGCGCCGCCAACCGGCATTCCCTTGGTATACCAAAAGTATGCCATAGGGACGTACAAAAAGCAAGCCCTGTTTTTTGTTTTGATCCCCTTGTACGCTACAAAACGAACCGCCCTCGGGCGGCCCGCTGTGGGCCGCCCGGGGGCGGTTTTAAGGACCAGGCGTGGTATGACGAAAAAACCGGATCAAGCGTGTCTGCAGTGGGAAGGACCGTTTCTTTGTCTGTTGTGGTTTTATCGCTTTCCCTGTGTCAAAAAAGGTGATCAACAAAGACATATACTGCGCCTCGCTTCATTTGTTCCTGCGGAAGGGGGCCATCCGGCGGAGGGTTTCTTTCCCGTTTAACGGCAAAGCCGCCCTCAGAATGCCAGTATAGTCAGAACAGGCTGGTCAGCGGCATGGAAATCAGGTACATGGCCACTGGAAGAAGAATAATGGTACAAACCTTTAAGATCAAGCCGGCGCGCACCATGTCTTTAATTTCAATATAACCGGTGCCGAACGCCAGGGCATTGGGCGGTGTCCCGGTAGGCATCATCCAGGCGCAGCCCGCACCCAATGTGACCACAAACATCATCAGGAAGGGGTTGAAGCCCAAGGTGACCGCCAAGCCGTAAATCATGGGCAGGAATGCTACCGCCACCACCAGGTTGGTGCACACTTCGGTCAGCAGCATGACGATGGTTCCCAGTACCAGCAGCATAACGATGGTAGGCATACTGCTGAGGAAACCCATACCGTCGGCGATCCACTCGGCAATGCCGGTCTTGGACATAAGCTGCCCCATGCACGTAGCCCCGCCCAGCAGCAAAAATGTATTCCACGAAATTCCGTTGATCGCCGTCTTAATATCCAGGAGAAATACGCCGCTTTTCAGGTCTACCGGAATCACAAAGAGAATCAGTCCCATAATGACGGCCACCGTCTCGTCGGTCACCAGCGGAAACAGGGCGCTGATGGTATACTTGCGAGTCATAAACGTCAGCATTGCCAGGATAAAGATGACCAAAACCATTTTTTCACCCCGACTCATGGGGCCCAGCGCGCTCAGTTCGTCATCAATAACGCTGCTGTCTCCGACCTTCGTTTCTTTTACCTTAAACAGTTTGCACAGAATTAGCCAAATTACCGGCATCAGTACAATGGTAACGGGTAAGCCGATCTTCAGCCACTCAAAGAAGGTGACCTCCTGTCCGGAGAGTTCCTGCATCAGGGCCACACCGGACACATTGGTACCCGATCCGATCAGGGTGGCCAGGCCCCCGGCGGATGCATCGTATGGAATGGCCAACACAAGCGCCTTGGCCATTCCGTCCTGCATGGTAAGACCAAGCTGCATTACTAGGGCTGCGGCCAGCGGCAACATCATGGCGGTGGCGGTTGTATTGGAGATGCACATGGAGATGACCGTAGTGGCCAGCAAAAATCCCAAGATAATGCGGGTAGGCTTGCCACCCACCAATTTGACTACATGCAGCGCAATACGTTTATGCAGGCCCCACTTGACAATACACGCTGAGAACATAAAAATACCCAAGCACATCATGACAGAGGGATCTGCATAACTGGTGTACAAATTGATATCCAGTTCGGTAACCTTTTTTCCTGCTATCCCCAAAATCGGGCACAAGACCAACGGCAGCAAAGCGGTCATGCCGATGGGGATCGCCTCGGTGACCCACCAAACCACCATCAGCGCCACCAAGGCCAACACACTCTGCCCGACGCGGGGCAGTCCAGGAAGGGACGGGATCAGCAAAATAACCGCAAAGACAAGAATGCCGAGAAACAGGCCGATCAGCTTATAGCGGGGATAGGCAGCCTTTTGATCCGGAGGGGTCTGTAGCTGTGACATTGAGATCATACCTCCCAATTCTCTCTTCTTTTGATTGGACGCACCGCTGCGCATACGGGCATCCCGCGCCAAACGGGCCCAGGCACAAGATTCGCTTTGTCAAGACGATTATGACTTTAGCAAAGCCAGTGCCAACTTTCCAAAAGCGGCGCAATCCCTTCCAACCGCCGGATATCATGCGGGATATCCAGAGGCTCGCCCTTTCGGACGGGTATACTGGCGTAAAGATAAATTAACGCCAGTTTACATTTTCTTGCCTTTTGAAGCGGTATGCTTTATACTCTTGGCAAAAGGAGGGGGTCCCTATGGCTTATTGTATCGGTTTTATCGTCACCGAGGAGGCAGAGAGCGAGATCATTACCCAGGAGGTCTTCCCGGCGGAGGTCGCCCGGCGGGAGGTGCTGGTGCAGACGGTGCGGCCCGGCGAGACGGAAGAGGCCGCCCAAAACCTCCTCCGCGCAGGCGCGCAGGCCCTGGTGGCCCGGGGCGGCAACTTCCGGGACCTGCAAAAGAGCGTCTCCGATGTGCCGCTGGTGGAGCTGGTCATGCGCACGCCGGATGTGCTTCAGGCGCTGAACGGCAGGGTGGAGGACTACGACCAGATCTGGCTGGTGCTCTCCAAATTCGTCCGATTCGATTTCGACAGCTGCCGCGCCCTGCTCCCCGCCAAGGTCCACTGCTTCCGCTACGGGCCGGTGGAGGAGATGCTGGCGTTTCTCGCCTCTCTGGACGCCCCGCTCAACACCCTGATCATCGGCAGCGGTTTCGTGCTGGAGCCCGCCCGCCTGCGGGGCTTTCACGCAGTGCAGATCCGCAACAGCCCGGACGGCGTGCGGGAGAGCTGCACCGATGCCCGCAACATCCTGCGCGAGCGCGACAAGGAGGCCGCCAAGGCCCGGCAGATCGCCACCATCCTCTCCAACATCGAGGACGGCGTGGTGGTGCTGGACGCCAGAAACCGGGTCACACTGTGCAACCGGAAGGGCGAGGAGCTGCTGGGCCTTTCCTTTGCCCGGCTGAAGGGGAGGGAGCTGACCGCCCTGCTCCCCGTCTTTGCTCCGGTGCAGGAGGCCTACCGGCTGGGGAAGCGCTCCGAGCAGCTGGTGCAGACCCAGGAACACTCCCTCTCGGTGAATATGAGTCCCGTCACCGATCTGTCCGACGGCGTACCGGTGGGCGGCGTGCTGCTCACCCTGCGGGACGTGACCAAGCTGCAGGAACTGGAGAAAAACCTCCGCTTCCAGCTGAGCAAAAAGGGGCTGACCGCCCGCTACCGCTTTGAGGACATTTTAACAAAAGAGGAGTCCATGCACGGCCTGATCCAGTGGGCAAGAGACTGCGCCCGCAGCGACAACACCGTGATGATCTACGGCGAGAGCGGAACCGGAAAGGAGCTCTTCGCCCAGTCCATCCATAACGCCAGCCCCCGGAGGGACTATCCCTTTGTGGCCGTCAACTGCGCGGCCCTGACGGAAAACCTGCTGGAGAGCGAGCTGTTCGGCTATGTGGCCGGCGCCTTTACCGGGGCCCGGAAGGAGGGCAAGGCAGGCCTGTTCGAACTGGCTCACCGGGGCACCATCTTCCTGGACGAGGTCAACAGCATGTCCCCCAGCACCCAGGCCAAGATCCTCCGGGTCATTGAGCAGAAGGAGGTCATGCGGCTGGGCTCGGACTATATCATACCATTAGATGTACGCATCATTACAGCGGCAAATGAAAATCTGATCCAGATGGTGAAGCGGGACGCCTTCCGGCGTGATCTGTTCTTCCGGCTCAATGTGCTGGAGGTGCGGATACCACCCCTGAACCAGCGGCCGAAGGATATCCTCTTCCTGTTTCGCAGCTTCGTCTCCCAGCTCCAGGGCCGCCCCCTGCGGGAGGTGAAGCTCTCTCCGGAGCTGGAGCGCGCCCTGCTGGAGCACAACTGGTGGGGCAACGTGCGGGAACTGCGCAACGCCGCCCAGCGCTATACCGTCCGCGGCAGCGGCGCAGGGGACGACCTGGAGGCTCTGTTCCCCGAAAGTCCCGACGGGGCCGAGCCGGCTCTGGTGGACGACGACCTGCACCTGGACCTGCGGGAGCTGGACCGGGTGGTGGAGGGGCTGGTCATCCAGTCCCTGTTCAACCGGGGCCTCACCAAGACCCAGACCGCCAAGGCGCTGGGCATCAGCCGCACCGCCCTGTTTAAAAAGCTGGAAGGGCAGAAGGAGCGCCAAACATAAATAACGGAGCGCGGGCAAGCCGTAGGCTTGCCC
>CDZT01005397.1_pt1 | contig 88837 bp, 83 predicted proteins | sample 557531 | NCBI WGS metagenome assembly CDZT01 (sample SAMEA3182066, study PRJEB8094) | gut metagenome | biome: human; feature: gut; material: Stool; isolation source: human stools | place: Canada | collected 2013-03-05
GGGGAGAGGAGACACAGCACCGTGATTGACGCCTGCCGCTTACGGCGGGCGGAAAGATACAAAGCTTGTGTCGACGATATGCCCTTTGATTGCCTCTCACTCCGAGGAGTGAGAGGACTTGGAAAGGGGTTTGGACTTATACAATAATCAATCCTTGCTTACGACAACTATATCGCCTTTAAGCGTAGCTGTATAGCCTTCAGGACAATAATTCCGCATAAACTCCACTGTCTCATTCTGATAGCTACCGCCCTTTACGACTGTACCCTGCGCATAATTCTGCACATAAAGGCTTCCCTGAGGGCCGTTAAATGTACCACCGTTGATCTCCATCTTTGCACCGCCGTCGGAAATGGCAACGTATTTGTCAGAAATGATTTTGCCGCCGTTAATCGTTGCAACACCGGTTGAGTCATTGGACAATCCCCAGTAACCGGTACAATGTAATATGCCATCGTTCATTGTCAGAGTGCCACCAGCGCAGTTTTTAAAACCGTTTGGACCGGCCTTCATTTCGATATTGTTGATCGTCATGGTAGCTTTTTGTTCGCCGGGATCTATATAATTCCAACCGTTGACAATGGCAAATGATTGACCGTCTTCAGCAATCACTTTACCGCCGTTGAAGGTCATGGTACCAAAGTTTTCCACAGTGTGCCACTTGTTGTCCACCCCAGCCGCGCGGGTGAAGGTACCGCCGTCTATCACGCAATCAGCAGCGTTACGAAGCGCAGATGTATTGGCTTTTGACGCAACGATCTTTCCAGTGCCACTGCTGTCCTTTATGCACAGCGTACCATGGTTCAAAATCGCATGGGAGTCGCCGCCGGTCAGCGTAAAGCCATTAAGATCCAGCGTGACCTCTTTATCCTGGGGAACCGTAAGACTTCCGGCAATATTGCCTTCCAGCTTCGCAGACACAGGTTCAGTGGCGTTATTAATCAGCTCCTGGAGAGTATCCATGGCAACAATCGGATACTTCGCATCCTTATCGTAGGTGTTGCCGAAGCTGTCGTTCTCCACGGTGTCCTGCGTAGCCGCAACGGTGATGGCGATGCCGTCGATGGACTCGTTCATGTACTCGTTGCCGGCGGACTCCTTCATGTGGCCCTTGATGGTCAGCGCCTCAGACGTAGCACCAGCGGCTAGACTGTGGTCAGCGGACAGATCGGCGTCATTGATGGTCCAGTCGATGACATCGTTCAGCTTGGCGCTGCCGTTGATGCCGGTGATGGTCACCTTGTACTTCAGGGCCAGCTTGCCGTTGTTCTTCACGTACACGGCAGGCAGCTCATAGGTGCAGCCCGGCTCCCACAGGACAGCCTCGCCCTCGGCAGCGTTGGCAGCCTTCTTGAACTCCAGCGTCTTGCCCTCCAAGCTATTGCCGTTTTCATCAACCAGTTGAACATCCAGATTACCGGCCTGAATCTTGTTGACGCCGGTGGATGCGGTGTCGGTGAACCATGCGAAGGTAGCGCCTACTAGCATAGCCAGGCACAGAACCATGGCCATGACGCTGCCCAGCAAGGCCCGTTTGGTACTCTTGCGGTTTGTCATAGTATCTCCTCCTATTTTTTGCGTGTGGGGCTCTTGGCTGGCAGGCTTTTGTAGCGGGACGCCGCAAAAGGGATACGGATCCTCCTGTCGGGGCTGCGCCTCTCCTCAAGATGACACTCCCTTTGAACACCCTTTATCGTTTCATTGAAACGATAAAAAGCCCACGGGCTTTTGGCCGCACGCTTGATAGTTGTATCATAGCACCGTGCTTGACAGAATTCAAGTACTTTCTGCAAATTCCGGGGGTTTTTACCGCATTTTACCGCTCCGCAAAAAGCCCGGCAGACCGAACCGTTTCCGTTCATAAGGAAGTATTTTCTTATGAGAGATTGGTCGCAACCTCTGTTATGGAGGCTGCGGCCTTTTCTCTTTCTATGGTAGATCACGGCCTTGACGATTCTGCGATAGCAAGCATTTCCTTTATGGTTGCAAGATCTACAAGTCCGACACCGGTAAAGTGGATGTCAATACACAACCGCTTATGTCCGTTCACCATTTCACTGTTGTGAACCTCGATCCGCTTGATGATCATATTGACCACCTCCGGCGTGAGCGCTTCCATGCTGGAGTATTCCCTGAGTCCTGTCAGTAAAAACCGAATATCCACGCTTTCCTGCTCCAGTTCGGCCAGCTCTTTTTCCTTTATGCTGACGGATCGCAGTAGCTCCGCCTGCTCTTTTTCGTATTTTGCTGCCATACGGGAATAACGCTCGTCAGACAGCTTGCCCGCAAAATTATCCTCATAGAGCTTGGCGATCAGCCGGTCGATTTCATCGATACGGTGTTTTCCGGCAGCGATGTCCGATTTAACAGATCGGATATTCTGATCTTTCCCCGCAGATTGTCGCTTTCCAATCATTTGCAGAAAGAATGATTCGTGACAGGCAACGAAATCTGCAAGATCGCTGACCGCCACTGAGACGATTTGTTCCAGCACGACATTCCGGATATAGTGAATTGTGCATTCTCCCCGACCGGACTTATAATTGGCACAGCGAAAGAATTCCTGATTTGTTTTCAAACTCTTAGCCGCACAAAAGTGGAGCTTTGAACCGCAGTCTGCACAAAAAACCAATCCGGAAAACAGGCTTGTTTTCCCCGTCGCAGTCGGGCGGCGCTTATTTTTGCGCAGCTCCTGCACTCGGAGCCAAGTGTTTTCGTCAATGATCGCTTCCTGTGCGTTCGGTACGATGCTCCATTCCTCCTCCGGCTTGCGTATCAGCTTGTGCACTTTATAACTGACGGTAGTCGTTTTCAGATTAACCATACAGCCGGTGTATTTTCGATTGCTCAAGATGGCGTCAATGGTGCTGTCCTTCCATAAATACGGATCGCTCGGCATAGGACGATTGGCGGAAGAAGAACCGACCGAATAGTAATATGCGGTAGGGGTAAGAACCTTCTCCTTTTGCAGAAGCCTCGCAATTTGCTCCGGGCCTTTTCCTTCAAGACAAAGGTGGTAAATCCTTCGTACCACCTCGGCGGCAGCCTCATCAACAAGCCACTTTTCTTTATCAAGCTCGTCACGCCTGTAGCCGTATGGTACCCGGAAGTTGCTTCTTTTACCGTTGGCCGCCTTCATTGCCCACACAGCCCGCACTTTTTTGCTGGTCTGCGCTGCATACCACTCGTTAAAAATGTTGTGGAATGGCATCATCTCCGTGCCCTCGCCGGTTTCGGTGTCCACACGCTCCTGAATGGCGATGAATTTCACACCTAAAGTTGGATAGATAATTTCTAAATATCGACTGGTTTCCACATGCTCACGCCCGAAACGGGACAGGTCCTTGACGATAACCGTTGATACTTTCCCGGCTTCAATCAGTGCCTCCATTTCCCGAAAGCCCGGACGATCAAAGGTCGTGCCGCTGATTCCGTCATCTACAAAATATTGCGGGTGTAGGTAGCCGTTCTTCTTGGCGTAATCCATCAAAATGATCTTTTGAGACGAGATTTGTCAAGGGTATTCTCTTCTCGAAAATACAATTTCAAAATCATTATATGAATGAGTCAGTCCTCTTCCGGGTCTGACTCTTTTTTCTTAAAGACTTATACAGTCTTAGTTTCGATTGCAGGACCCTTTTCCCCACTTAATACTTTAAGCGGTATTATGGCCTTGCAAGAAAGAAATGAGGTGAACAATTATGAGCATTACAAATGCGGCGAGAAGATTCGAACAGAGATTTGACGCAAAAGCGGAGCGCTTTATTTGGCATCATCCGCTACTTGGCTTCATCTCCATCTTTGTTGGAATGCCCTTACTGGTTTTGGCGTGTGTCTGTATCAGTACGATCGTTATCGCCTTTCCTATGGCATGGCTTTTGGGTTGGTTGTAATCTTTATTTCATCTTTAAACGCACAAAAGATGACTAATGCCATTTTTAGAGGAAAGGTTTTATGATATTGGGGACAGCAAAAAAGGAGGATGAATCTTATGCAAATGCTAATTGCACTCATAGGTGTATGTGCGGCAGCAATGCTGCTGTGGTATGTCTATATTTTAATGAAGGGAGATGATCAGGCATGAGCACCATGATTCAGTATGATCGGCATCATCAACCAGGACTCCCAGGCCGGCTGGCTGCCCACCATCGGCAACCAGAAGTATCTGCTGGCCATTCTGGTGGTAGCCGTGATGACGGGCCTGATGTACATCTATCTGAACTACAGCAAGCACGGCTATGAGATCGCCGTGGTGGGCGAAAGCCGCCGCACCGCCAGCTATGCCGGCATCAAGGTGGACCGGGTCATCATCCGGACCATGGCCCTGTCCGGCGCCCTGTGCGGCCTCATCGGCCTGCTGCTGACCTCCAGCACCGACCACACCATGACCACCACCATCGTGGACGGCCGGGGCTTCACCGCCGTCATGGTGTCCTGGATGGCCAAGTTCAACCCCGTTATCATGATCTTCGTGTCCCTGCTGCTGGTGGTCCTCAGCCGCGGCGCCAGCGAGATCTCCACGGCCTTCGGCCTGAACCGCTCCTTCTCCGATATCCTGACGGGCATCATCCTGTTCTTCATCATCGGCTGCGAGTTCTTCATCAACTACAAGGTCCAGTTCCGTTCTTCCGGAAAGAAGGAGGCGTGAGAAAATGAATTTTGATATTGTATCCTTCATCCCCCGCGCGGTCATGCAGGGTATCCCCCTGCTGTACGGCAGCACCGGCGAGATCCTCACCGAGAAGTCCGGCAATCTGAACCTGGGTATCCCCGGCATCATGTATGTGGGCGGTATCTGCGGCGTCATCGGCGCGTTCTTCTATGAGCAGGCCGTGCCCGCCGACCAGATGAGCGGCTTTCTGGCCATTCTGATCCCCATGCTGTGCTCCCTGCTGGGCTCTCTGCTGATGGGCCTGCTGTACTGCTTCCTGACGGTGACCCTGCGGGCCAACCAGAACGTTACCGGCCTGACCATGACCACCTTCGGCGTGGGCATCGGCAACTTCTTCGGCGGCTCCCTGATCAAGCTCACCGGCAGCGAGGTTCCCTCCATCGCCCTGTCCGCTACCAGCGGCTATTTTGCCAAGTCCCTGCCCTTTGCCAAGAGTCTGGGCTGGTTCGGCCAGATCTTCCTGTCCTATGGCTTCCTGGCGTATCTGGCCATTATCCTGGCCCTGCTGTCCTCCTATTTCCTGAAGCACACCCGCCCCGGCCTGCACCTGCGGTCCGTGGGTGAAAGCGCCTCTACCGCCGACGCCGCCGGCATCAACGTCACCCGGTATAAGTACCTGGCCACCTGCATCGGCAGCATGATCGCGGGCCTGGGCGGCCTGTACTATGTGATGGACTACGCCAGCGGCGTGTGGTCCAACAACGCCTTCGGCGACCGGGGCTGGCTGGCCATCGCCCTGGTCATCTTCACCATCTGGCGTCCCAATGTCAGCGTCCTGGCCTCCATTCTGTTCGGCGGCCTGTACATTCTGTATCTGTACATCCCCACCGGCACCCAGATGGCCGTGAAGGAGCTGTACAAGATGCTGCCCTATGTGGTCACCGTGGTGGTGCTGGTGATCTCCAGCCTGCGGAACAACAAGGAAAAGCAGCCGCCTGCAAGCCTGGGTCTGAGCTACTTCCGCGAGGAGCGGTAAGACTTTCGTCATCCGGCGTCTATCTGCTGCTTTTCCCCCACAGCACAGCTGCGTCCCAAGCGTTTTGCGCAGCAAAACCTTGCCGCAGGGCGGATTCATTCCGCCCGAAGGAGCATGAAATTCGGGTCCCCCGTCCGGCCTGGCCGGACGGGGGATCAAAGCAGCCGCCTGCAAGCCTGGGCCTGAGCTACTTCCGCGAGGAGCGGTAAGCTGCCGGTCCCTGAGTCGGCTCCCCTGCTGCTTTTCCCCCGCAGCGCAGCCGCGTCCTAAGCGTTTTGCCCAGCAAAACCTTGCCGAAGGGCGGATTCACTCCGCCCGAAGGAGCATGAAATTCGGGTCCCCCGTCCGGCCTGGCCGGACGGGGGATCAAAGCAGCCGCCTGCAAGCCTGGGTCTGAGCTACTTCCGCGAGGAACGGTAAGCTGCCGGTTCCTGAGTCGGCTCCCCTGCTGCTTTTCCCCCGCGGCGCAGCCGCGTCCCAAGCGTTTTGCCCAGCAAAACCTTGCCGAAGGGCGGATTCACTCCGCCCGTGTCCGCAGCGCTTTGATGGAGCCGCTCCCCAGCGGAGAATGTCCCATTAAGGATTTTTGACAAGCCAAGGCCGGCAGGTCATTGACCTGCCGGCCTTGGCTTGTTTCGTTTCCCGGCTCTCCGGCGCACATGTGCCGGAGAGCCTTTTATAACAGCCTGTGCAGAAGCACTTCCGGTCTGTTTATTCGCCCATGAGCTTCCGCCGCTTCAGCAGGAGCATCACAGCGCCTGCGGCAGCCGCCATCATCGCGCCGCTCAGCAGGAAGATGGGGAACCCGTCGCCGGTCTGGACACTGTTTTCGATCCAGCGGGCCGTCAGGGTCGTGTCACCCTTGACGCTGTACACGCTGGAGGCGTCGTAGCGGTTGCCGTCCTTGTCGTACCAGCCGCCGAAGGTATAGCCCTCCCGGGTGGGTACGGGCAGGGTGCCCACAGCCTGACCGTATACCACCGCCAGAGCAGAGGGCTCCACCTTGCCGCCATTGGCGTTCAGGGTAATGGTGAAGGTGCTGTCCTCCTGACCCCAGCGGGCGGTGAGGGTCACACCATCGGCTGTGCTGTAGACGGTGGAAGCATCATAGCGGCTGCCCACCTCGTCGAACCAGCCCAGGAACACATAGCCCTCCCGGGTAGGTGTGGGCAGGGCGCCCACGGCCTGGCCGAAGGTCACCTGGACCAGGGCCACGTCGGTGACGCCGCCGTTGGCGTCCAGGGTGATCTCGTAGATATTGGCGGTCCAGCGGGCAGTGAGGGTGGCGTCTCCGGCGATGGCATATATGGTGTCCTCGGTGTACTGCGCACCGTTTTCGTCATACCAGCCGTCGAAGGTATAGCCCTCACGGACGGGCACAGGCAGCTGGCCCACAGCTATGCCGTACTGGACGCTGACGGAGTCGGGCTTCACCATGCCGCCGTTGGCGTCCAGAGTCACGGTATAGCCCTGACCAGGCAATACCTCCACCACGCAGTAGGCGGTGACGCTGGTGTTGATATCGGTGGACACCTTGATGTAAGCGTAGCCGGGCTTGTGGGCGGTGACAACGCCGTTTTCATCCACGGTGGCTACCTCGGGGTTGAAGGAGGTCCAGGTCAGCGCGGCGTCCTCCGCCCGGGTGGGGGTAGGAGTCAGCGTCGCGTTCAGCGCCAGAGTCTCCAGGGGATGCAGGGTGGCCCGGGTATCATCCAGGCGCAGGGTATTGGCCTGCACCGGCAGGCAGACCACGGCGAAGTTCACATGATACTGCCCGTCCTTGGTGGTGGCGGTCAGATAGCTGACGCCGGGCTCCGAGGGGGTGTAATAGGCAACGTTCTTGCGGGTGCCGTTAACGTTGACGTCCTCGGCGGTCTCCAGCTTGCCGCCGCCCTCCGTCACCGTCCAGTTGAAGGGACCGTAGGTGCTGTCGGGACGGTCATAGGTGACGCCGGAGAGGGCACCCGCCGGATTACCGGCCTTCTCCGTGCCGTCTGCCCGGATCACCACCGTGGTGGAGGAGCCGTAGGGGGCGGACACGACGATATCGCCGGTGGTACGGTCATAGGTATAGCCATTGTACATGGCGTTTTCCGTCAGCTCATACTCATAGCCGTAATCATAGCGGTAAACCACATGGATGGACTCCGGCAGGGCATAGCCCTCGGTGTTCACCAATCTGCCGCGCCAGGGCTCGCTGCCGGAGAGGACAAAGTCCGGGCCGTCCAGCACCAGGCCGGTGGCGGCGGTGGTGGGATTGTCGCTGCCGCCGGAAACATACCCCTGGGCCGTGTACAGCTTCACATCGGAGAAGGAGTGGGTCTGGCGGTACCGGGCGATGAGGCTGGCGGTCTCACCGGCGGTGACGTAATAGGTCTGCTCGTTGTAGTAGGCGTCGGACTGCAGGTCCTCCTGGTCGGAGGTCTGATAGACGTCCTCCCAGTCAAAGGTCATGGTCCGGGTAACACCGTTGATGGTGACGTCCAGATGGCCGGTTCCGGAGGGGATCTTGTCCGCAGAGGCCTGATAGTTCAGGTCGATAAGGCCCTCCAGCGCGTCGCTGCTGTTCTGGGAGACGCTGACCAGGCCCGCCCAGTCCTCGTCGTCCTCATATACCAGCCACTGATTCTGATAGATCTCCACATCGGCGGGCTGCAGGTCCACCACCCGGACGGTGATGGCGCCGTTGGGCTTCAGGCCGGAGAAGTGGTCCATGGACAGCTTGAAGTCCTTCACCTCCGTGGAGGATGCCTCCACCGCTATGACGCACAGGGCGGAGTAGGTGCCGTTGGACACGGTGATGATGGCCTGGCCGGGAGCCACAGCCACCACATGACCGAACTCATCCACCGTGGCCACCTCGGGGTTGCTGGAGGTGCGGGTGATGGGCGCCGTGGAGCCGGTGTTGTTGTTCACGCTGAGGTCAAAGCTCTGGCCGGGGTGCAGGCGGGCGGATGTCTGGGACAGGGTCAGGCCCTGGGAGGCGTCCACCTTGATGGCATAGGTGCGGTCATTGGCCGCATAGTCGCCGCAGGAGAGATACACGTTGCCGGTCCAGTTGTAGCTGCCGCGATACTCCGTCACATCTGCGGTGAAGGTGAAGGTGTGGGTATCGGCGTCATAAATGCTCTGGGAATACAGGGGATTCAGCAGATCGATGTTGTACTCGGTGATTTCCCGGCCGGTGGAGTCGGTATAGGTCCGGCTCACCTGGGCGTGGACCGCCACGGAGGCCAGGGAGCCGTCCTCGTCATAGACGGTGCCCTGCATATAGGTGCGGCCATCCTTCTGATAGAAGGTCACGGCGTTGTTCTCCAGCTTGGGGGCCTGGGTGTCCACCAGCACGTCGAAGGAGAGCACGTCGCCGGTCTTGTCCATTTTGTGGCCGTTGAAGGTGGGCTCCTTGCCGTCCACGAAGGACTCGAAGTCCGTCACCGGGCGGCCCAGCTCCTCATTGTCCACGGTGTCGCCGTAGTCACCCTCGCCATAGGCGGTAATGGTGTAAACGCACTGGGTGCCGTTGGGCAGGACGTCGCCGTTCAGGTCCGTTCCGTCCCAGGCATCCGTGAAGTAGTAAAGGGACATGGGCAGGACCACGCCGTAGCCGGCCTGATAGACGCTGCGGGGCACATAGGTGTTGAAGGTGCGGAAATAGAGCTCGTTGGTGTTCTTGTTCCGGACCTCGGTGACAAAGAGCTTGGCATCCCGCAGCTGATAGAGCTCAAGGTCGTCAATGGCGTCGAAATAGCCGCTGCCGTCCGGGGAGATGGCAAAGTTCTCCTGGTGGAAAACTGTCTGCTTGCTCTCGGCGGCAATGTCGGTATCAAAGATGTTCTGGCCCAGGTTCAGGAAGTTCACCACTTCCCCGGCGCTGCGGATGGTACTGCCCACCACGTTGACGCCCAGGGTACAGTCGTTGTTCATCACGTTTTCGCCGTCCTGGGGCTCGTCGAACCAGTTGGCGCGGTCCAGGATGGGGGCAGAGGTCCAGTCGCCCAGGAAGGCCAGCAGGGGCATGCCGATCTGAGGCGCGGAGCCGTCGGCGGCGGTGAGGATCACAAAGCCCTCCACATAGCTGCCGTTGGGGAACAGGTCGCGGATGGCGGCGATGTCGGAAGCGGTGAGGGAAACGGTCCGGCTGACCTGTGTGCCGCCGGCGGGCACGCTGACGCTGCCCAGATCCACCTCACGGATCAGCACATCGCTGGCAAGGACCATGGTCTTGCCGTCCTGCTCTGCGGTATCCGGCCGCAGAAGCACGGCCTTCATGCTGTAGCTCAGGGTGTCGCTGCCCAGGTTCTCCACCCGGAAGTCCAGATCATAGCTGCCGCTCCAGCCGGGATCGTCGCCCAGCTCCAGCTTGCCCACCAGCTTGCCGTCCACATCGATGTAGGCAGGGGTGGAAATGGCCGCGGCTGCGTTCACAAGGCCGGCGCCCTGGCGGCGGGGAGAGACGTATACGCCGTTCTCCTGCTGGGGCACGGCGGTGCTCACCAGCAGATGGTTGGTCAGGTCGGCGCTGGCGGCGGCGTCCTGCTGGGGATGCTGGGACTTGACATACTGCTCCACCAGCGCGGCCAGGCCCGCCATATGGGGCGTCGCCATGGAGGTGCCGCTCATCAGACTGTAGGACCCGGTATAGTCATCGTACTTCCCGGCGCCCTCCACATAGCTGCTGTCCATCACGGTGGACCAGATGTTGCCGCCGGGGGCGGTGATCTCGGGCTTCAGCTCCAGTCCGGAGCCGCTGCCCCAGGAGGTGAAGGAGGACATCTGGCCGCCCTCCTCCCAGTCGGACAGCTGGTCCTGCTGGTGAACGGTGATGCGGACCTCTTGCCCGGCGTTCAGCGCATCGATCATGGCCGCGCCGTCCACGCCGGAAATAAAGGCGGAGGTCAGCGAGGTGTTGTCCGTGTTCATGTTGATAAGCGTGGTGGCGGCGGGGTCGCTGTCATAAACCAGCACAGCCAGCACGCCGTAGCTCTCGCCCATGTAGTTGGTGCCGGAGAAGCTGCTGGCATTGTTGATCTTGTCGGCGAAGGAGAGGGTGCTGCCGTCTGCGCTGCCGCGCTTGACCAGGGCAATACCCGTCTTGCCGCCGTTGTAGCCGTTGCTGAATCCGGCGTTGTAGTAGTCCATGTAGGTGCCGTAGCCCGCGTCATACACAACGAAGCTCTGGCTCTCGGGGAACTTCCCCTTCATGGCCACTTCGTTGGGGTCGGAGAAGGGCACGGTATGGCTCTGGCCCTGGGCGTCGTTCCAGCTCAGCACACTCTGCATGTTGATGGTGCTGTTGATGGAGGCCACCGCCAGGTTGGAGGGGTAGACGGCGGGAGAGGACATCATGGAGATATCCGGGTCCTCCGCCAGGTTCAGGCCGCCCCGCTCATTGCCCTGGGCGGGGGAGTTTTCGCTGTTGCCGGCGGCGGTCATCAGAATGACGCCGGCCTGCTCCAGCCGGGCATAAACGCCGTGGATGGCGGTGTCGTCATAGGCAAAGCCGTTGTCGGAGCCCAGAGACAGGTTCACAGCGTCGGCGCCCAGGGTCATGGCGTCCTCCAGGGCGTTGAGAATGGCGCTTTCCGTGGCGCCGGAGTTGCCGCCGTCGGCAAAGACCTTCATCATCATCAGCTGGGCATCGGGGGCTACGCCGGAGAAGAGGACCTCGCCCTCCTGGCTCTGGACAAAGCCCGCCACGGTGCCGGAGACGTGGGTGCCGTGGTTGCTGCCGCTGTTGCGGACGTTGACGTCGCCGCTGATGATCTCGCCGGTATAGGGGTCGGCGTCTCCGGCGTAGTCAAAGGCGAAGGGGACCTTGCGGGTCTTGTACATGGCCTCGTTGGAGGCGGGGCTCAGCCTATTGGCATTGAGCTGGCGGCCGTTCAGGAAAGCCAGCAGGGACTCCTTGGTATAGCGCAGGTCGCTGTCGCTGAGCTGGGAGTAGAAGGAGTCGTCCCGGAAGGCCTCGTGGACCCGGCGCAGACCGGTGACGTTAGCGCCCTCCTCATCGCTCCACCAGCTGGAATACTCCATGTCCAGGCCGGAATCCACCACGGCCACCAGCATTCCCTTGCCGGTGTAGCCCTTGTTCCAGACCTCCTGCAGGTGGACCATGTCATAGCTGTAGCCTGCCACACCGGCATTGGTGGCCGGAGAGGTGGGCTGACTGTAAACATGCTGCACATGGGCGGACTTCACACCCTTCAGATTGCGGATGGTATCCAGCATGCCATAGGGGGCGCGGACGGCCATGCCGTTAAAGAGCACCGTCCACTGCTCCATCAGCTCAGGGGCACAGGCAGTGCAGGTGCCCTCCGCCTGGAGAGCGGCGGGCTGGGCCGCCTGGATCTCGGCAAAAACCTTTTTCTGATCCCGGCGAATGGCGGCATCCTGTTTCTCCGCGCGGCCGCCGGCAAGATAGGCGGCGATCTCCGCACCGGCAGAGCTGGTGGAAGCCGTTTTCTTCGCGGCAAAGCCCTCCAGCACGGGAGCGCGCTCCAGCTCCACGAGGATGGTCACCATATCATCGGGCTGATGCCCGGTGGGCTGGGTGGTTTCCGCCGCAGAGTCGTTCTCCGCCATGGCGTCCAGCCGGGGGGTGCCGCTGACCTCCTCCGCCTTCACCACGGTCCCGTCGGGGGCGGCGGCTTCGGCGGCCAGAGCCGTGGGCACCAGGCCCAGCAGCATGACCAGCGTCAGCAGCAGTGCGATCACTCGTTTCATGTTATACATTCCTCCCTTGTGTTGAACTCCCATGTTCTGCATTCTTTATAAGACAATGAATGTTCTATGGTCATGGGATGATGGCCGTTATTATAGTACTTTACCGCAGCGGTGTCAAGCTATGCCGGGTGGAACTTCCGGGTTTTCTCCATTGAAACAGGAGAATAACATGCCGCTTGATAAATCACGTCCCACAAGATATAATAACACTGCGTTATATATAACGCAGTGTTATTATACAAGGATGGTGCTTATGCCGGCAGTCAGAAAAGTTTCAAAGGAACAGATCATCGACGCTGCGGTGGAGGTATTGCGTGACGATGGCTTTTCCGCCATCAATGCCCGCAGCGTCGCCAAAAAACTGGGCTGCTCCACGCAGCCGATCTACTTTTCATTCAAGAACATGGACGAACTGAAGGCCGCGCTGACGCAGCGTGCGATCGAACTGCACACACAGCGCGTGCGGGATTCTCTGCGCGCCCACGAGGGGAGCGACAGCCGCTACAGCAGCTACGGCATGGGCTTCGTCAAATTCGCTGCCGAGGAAAAGCAGCTGTTCCGCTGGCTCTATCTGGAGGGCGAACAGCCAGGGGCATATCAAAGCGATGTTCTGATGCAGGAGGTCATCGGCGTGATCGTCGATGAATTCGGATATGCGGAGGACGTCGCACGCCGCTTTCATCAGGATATGATCTACTTTACCTACGGACTGGCGATTCTCGCCAATACGGATCATCTGCACCTGACGGAGGCAGAGCTGCGTGAGGCGTTCCGCCGGGAGTTCCGCGCGCTGATTGCCATTTATGGAAAGCCCGCAAAGCTGCCTGAATTTGCTGTGAAAGCCGGTGTTGCTTTATGAATCTGAAGGTATCCTTTTCGTGGATCGGGCTTGTGATCTTTGCGCTGCCCATGCGGCACATCTCACCGTGTCGATTCAATCCTTTTGCTGACATTTGCAAAGCGCAAGCAAAACATCGAGATTTTGATCAGGTGACACTGGATGTCTGGACATTCAATGAGTCGGCGCAGAAATTCTATGCGGCAGCAGGCTTTCAGCCCTATCGGTGCTTTTGGGAAAGCCAAACTTGATAAGCACAGGGAGCGATAAAATGAAGCGATCTTTGACTCAAAAATTAGGGCTGCTGGGCGTTGTCAGCTTTCTTTCGTACACGGCGGCGGTCGTGTTTGCGCCGCTGACCTATCCCGGCTATAACTGGATGGCACAGGCTGTCAGCGACCTGAGTGCCGCCAATGCGCCATCGCTGGCACTCTGGAATCAGCTGAGCGCCCTTTACAATGCGTGCGAGGTCGTTTGCGCGACCGTCGTCTGTATCGGCATCCAAGGACAGAAAACCAAGCTGCTCCGTTCGGGCATTTATCTGTTCGCCATCATGGAGTGGATCTCGGCGGTCGGGTATCGGATGTTCCCGCTCAGTAGCAGCGGCTATGCCGGGGCCTTTCAGGATGTGATGCACATGGTCACAACCGCTTTGGTGGTGCTGCTGTCCATCGTATCACTGACCATGATCATCGTCGCAGGAGCCAAGAGCAAAAACTGTCGTTCTTATGGTGTCTGCGCCGCTGTCGCATTGGCCATGATGCTTGTGGGCGCAATGGGTATGAAAATCGTCCCTGCCGAGTATTTCGGCGTGGTCGAGCGTTTCAGCGTGTTTGCTGCAACAGGCTTCAATGCGGCGCTTGGCATTCACCTGTTTTGTATGAAACCAAAAGAAATCAAGGAGTAAACATATATGAGCATCATTCCCTATGTGATCGAACAAACCAGTCGCGGCGAACGTAGCTACGACATTTTTTCCCGGCTCCTCTCCGACCGAATTGTTTTTCTCGGTGAGGAAGTAACGGACGCATCCGCCAGTTCCATCGTCGAGCAGATGCTGTTTCTGGAAGCACAAGACCCAGACAAGGATATTCAGTTCTACATCAACAGCCCCGGAGGCTCGGTCACGGCCGGGTTTGCGATTTACGACACCATGCAGTATCTCAAGTGCGACGTGTCCACCATCTGCATCGGTCTGGCCGCGAGCTTCGGCGCTTTCCTGTTAGCAGGCGGCGCAAAGGGCAAGCGGATCGCACTGCCGAATGCAGAAAACATGATCCACCAGCCGCTGATCGCTGGGAACGGCGTACACGGCCCGGTCACGGATATTCAGATCGTGACCGAACAAATGCAGAAAACCAAACAGCGGCTGACCCGCATTCTTTCCGAGAATACGGGAAAACCCTTTGCACAGGTTGCCGCCGATACGGAGCGCGACAACTACATGTCGGCGCAGGAAGCCCTTGCTTACGGGCTGATCGACAAAATTATTGACAAGAGATAAGGAGAAACGCCATGTCAGAAAAGAAGATCACCATTCGTTTGGAAACCAAAGATGACTATCGCAATGTTGAAAACCTGACCCGCGAGGCCTTTTGGAATGTCTACCGCCCCGGCTGCATGGAGTACTATGTGCTGCACTGCTATCGGGATGACCCGGCATTTGTGCCGGAGCTGGACTTCGTCATGGAGCTGGACGGCGAGCTGATCGGGCAGGTCATCTATGTGTGGTCGGAAATCGACTGCGATGACGGAAGAAAGGTGCCGATCATGACCTTCGGCCCCATCGGCATTGCGCCCGCATACAAGCGGCAGGGCTACGGAAAGAAGCTGCTGGACTATTCCATGGAAAAAGCCAAGGAAATGGGTGCAGGAGCACTTGCCATCACCGGCAATATTGACTTTTACGGCAAGTCCGGCTTTGTGCCTGCCAAAATAAAGGGTATCCGCTATGCCGACGACCCTGAAGCGGATTATTTTCTCATCAAGGAGCTGACGCCCGGTTTTTTGGACGGTATCTCCGGCACCTACAAAGACCCAGTGGGATATTTTGTCTGTGAGAAAGACCCGGAGGGCTTTGAACGATTTGAAGCGACTTTTCCGAAGAAGGAAAAGCGGAAGCTGACGGGGCAACTGTTCTGAACAGGAGGAAAAAATGGCATCCGGTAAAGAGTATCTTCATTTCATTCTGGAACAGCTATCCGATCTGGACGATATTTCTTACCGTCCTATGATGGGAGAATTTATCCTCTATTACCGAGGTAAAATCGTCGGTGGAATCTATGATGATCGACTGCTTGTAAAGAAAACAAGATCCGCTCTGGAACTTATGCCTGCGGCAATCTGTGAGCTCCCGTATGAGGGAGCGAAAGAAATGCTGCTGGTGGATGAAGTTGATAGCAAAGTGTTTCTTACAGAGCTCTTTGAGGCAATGTTCGATGAATTGCCATCGCCAAAACGAAAGAACAACGGCATTGGAGGAATAACCGATGAACTATATTCGGATCACAAAAGAAAATATTGACAAGGAACATATCTGCTGCGCCATGTCCGGTAAGCAGAGCGTCGCAAAAAAAGAATGGCTGCGGCAGCGCTTTGATGATGGACTTGTTTTCTATCGCAGCGAAGAACGCGGTAAATGCTTTATCGAATACATTCCGGCTGAAAACGCATGGGTGCCTATTGAGGCAGACGGCTATCTCTACATTGACTGTCTCTGGGTATCCGGTTCCATGAAGGGACACGGATACTCAAATGATCTGCTGGAGGCGTGCATCCGTGATGCCAAGGCGCAGGGGAAGAAAGGTATTTGCATTCTGTGCGCGGAGGGCAGGAAGCGGGAATTTCTTGCTGACCCGAAATTCCTTGCCTACAAAGGGTTCCGTGTGGCAGACATATCCGACTGCGGGATCAATCTCATGTACCTTTCCATTGAACCGACTGCACAGATGCCGAAGTTCCGGGAATGTGCGAAGCATCCGGCGATTGAAGATAACGGTTTTGTTCTGTATTACACCGATCAGTGTCCCTACACCTATTATTGGGTACCAAGGGTGCAGGAGGTGGCGAAGGAACATGGTATCCCGTTCAAGGCCATCCATATCACTGACAAAGAATCTGCACAGAATGTACCCGCACCGGTCACGACCTATGCCCTGTTCCGGGACGGTCAGTTTCTGACACAGAGTATTCAGTCGGATAAAAAATTCCTGGCGCTGGCGGGCTTGTAAAACTGATTGTAGCGAAATGCAAGCATGCGATGCCGTCGAAAAGATAGCAGGAGGCAATAACCATTGCAATACGAAAAAGAAATTATCTTAAAGGACGGCGCGAAATGCCTTCTTCGCGGAGCGGGTGAAGCTGATGCCGCCGAAGTGCTCCGCACTTTTGATCTCACGCATGCAGAAACGGACTATTTTCTGACCTATCCGGAGGAAAATTCGTTCACCGTCCAAGAGGAAGCAAAATTTTTGAAGGCGCGCAGCGAAAGCAAAAATGCCATCGAAATTGCGGCGTTCGTTGACGCCAGGATTGCCGGAACAGCGGGCATTGATCCGATTGATGACAAGGAAAAGATTCGCCATCGTGCGGACTTCGGCATCGCCATTGAAAAAGCCTACTGGGGGCGCGGCATCGGGAAGGCTCTTACGCTTGCGTGCATCGAATGCGCGAAGCAAGCGGGATACCTGCAAATAGAGCTGGAGGTCGTAGCAGAGAACGCATCTGCTGTCCGGCTGTATGAATCGGTCGGATTTCAGGAATATGGTCGCAATCCAAGAGGTTTCCGTGCAAGAAGCGGCTGGCAAACGCTTGTTCTTATGAGGCTTGAACTCGATTCTTAAGCACCCCTCGGTTTCATAACCCCGTCGGTGCCTTTCGCAGAAAGGCGGATTATACCTATGAACCTGCCATTGGAAGACCATTTGTACTTTTCCATCCAATCCCTACTTGTATCGTGTCCATTTTAAGAATGTACTGTGCGACACGCCCAATGCGATGGCGGCGGCTCTGGCTGAGAGCTGGCCGCTTTCCCATTTTTGACGCACATCTTCATATGACTCTGGCAAGGGCAGCGGCCTCCGCCCGAACTTCACGCCCCGGGCCTTGGCTGCTGCAATTCCCTCTGCCTGCCGCTTGCGGATCATCTCCCGCTCTGTCTGCGCCACATAGGATAGAATTTGCAGCACCAAGTCGGCGATGAAGGTACCCGTCAAGTCTTGGCCCCGGGCCCGCGTATCCAGCAGAGGCATGTCCAGAACAACGATGTCCACCCGCTTTTCCTTGGTGATGACTCGCCACTGCTCCAGAATCTCCCCATAGTTGCGGCCCAACCGGTCAATACTCTGAATGACCAGCAGATCGCCGGGGTGCAGCTTTTTTACGAGACGCTTGTATCGGGGACGGTCAAAGTCTTTTCCGGACTGCTTGTCCATGTAAATATTCTTTTTGGCGATCCCAAACGCCGTCAGCGCAATCATTTGACGCTGCTCGTTTTGCTCCTTTGACGAGACCCTTGCATAGCCATAGTTCATAATCCGACCTCCAATCCATTGAATGAATAGATTGTAAGCCAGCCGCCAAAATTTCCCGATTAACCCTTTTGAGATAATTATAACTCAAAAGGGTTAATCTTTTCAAGTGCTTTCGGATATGCTTTCTCTGTAAGAGGAGAGAGTGCTATGAATATCGGAGAGGCTGTCAAAGAGAGAATTATAGAGTTATGCCGGGAGCGAGATATTTCCATCAACAAACTGTGCAACATGAGCGGCGTCACGCAATCGACCGTTAATAATATTGTCAGCGGGCGCAACAACAGTGCAACGATTTCAACCATCAAAAAGCTGTGCGATGGCTTGGGTATCACGATTCAGGAGTTTTTTGCGTCAAATCTTTTTACTGATTTGGAACAGGAGATTGAATAAGACGGGCGGCGGCACAGTAGCAGTCGCCGCCTGACGTTATCTCTCCCAACGCTCTTTTTTCTTGGACTGATTCTGCGGAACTGTTCTCTGTTCTTTCTGCCGCTGCATAACCATCTGCCGCGCCTGTCGATCCTCCGCATCCTCTCTGAGCAGGCGAGACGTTTCCTGTTTGGCGCTGAGCAGCATAACAAGAGAAAGTTTCTCCTGCATGGCGTTCTCTAATTGCTTTTCTGCCTTCTTTTCCTGCGCATGGCGGATTGCATTCCGCACTTTGTACAGCTCCACCGGATCAAAATCCGCAGCCGGCGCTTTCAGCTCTGCGTATTCACTCAAAACCTTATCCATCTCGGCAGAGTATTTTTGCTCCTGTGCCTCCAGCTTTTTCAGACCGGCCTCCATGGTGGCAATATCCTTACGGAACGCCTCTGCGCCTGCATCCTCCGCATACTCAAACTTTTGCAAAAGAAGCGTCTTTTCGGAACGCAGTTCCTCTAAATCTTCTGTCAGCTCGGCAATGCGGACAGCCAGCGCCTTGTGGTGTCTCACATGGTATATTGGCAATGCCTTTTTCTCGGCAACCAGTGTTTTGCGTTCCTTGCTCTTTTCCTTGATTTGCTGCACCAGACCGGTGTAACGCTCCAGCTCCGGCTTCCATACGGCAAGGGATTTTTGAATATGCGATTTGCCGCTGCGAATGTGAGAGAGTTGGTAGCAGAAGATCAGCACACGGCTGCGCATCTTCTCCAGTCCCTCCGCAATGGCAGGGACGGTGCGGGCAACCAGCGCTGCCAGCTTCTTGATTTCGGCTTTCAATTCACGCAGCAGCGCATTGTCTGCCTTGATTTGCCGGTTCAGTTCGCAACGGTCAGAGATAATGCCCCTGCGCTCCAACGCCTGCGCTGCCGCACCCTCATGGATGGTAGGAATCTCATCCAGCCCCCGTGCGGCATTGCTGCGGTGGTCAATGCGTTCCTCCCGCCCGGCGCGTTCCAGATAGCGATTGGACGCATCTGCCCATGCCTCCCGCCATGCTGTAAGCTGTTCTTCGCTGTTCCAGCGCTCGGAGATAGGATTTTGCCTGCCGTAGCGGGTGCTTTTGGGATGCTTGTCAGCCCGAACAAGCCCCTGCACCTCGGCATCAGACGGTGTCATATAGACCTTCTTTTTGCCGACCTTGTAGGGATATTGCTTCTCCCAGCCATCGTTTTTTGCCGTCCTGAACTCAACAGCGGTGAAGCCCCGTTCCTCGCCGTTTTTCATGCAGAGATATTCCTTCTCGGTCTTGTACTGCCACTTGCCTCGTTCATCCAGCGGGCGCACCGTCAGCAGAATGTGGGCATGAGGATTGTGACCATCGGTGTCGTGGATGGCTGCGTCGGCGCACATTCCATCGGCCACAAACTGCTCCCGGATAAAGTCTTGCAGCAGCTCAATTTGCTGTTCACGGCTTAGCTCTATGGGCAGCGCCACGACGAACTCACGGGCAAGTCTGCTGTCCTTGGCCGTCTCGACTTCCTCCACGGCATTCCAGAGTTTTTCCCGGTCCTGCCATTCCTGCGGAGCGTACTCCGGCAGAAATATCTGCTGCCAGACCAGCCCCTGCTTTCTTTTGTAGTCGTGCTGAATCCCGTCGTAATCGTTATACAGGCGGGAACAGCTCAGATAAGCGGAGGTGGCCACTGCGGAGCGTCCCGCGCCCCGGCTGACCACCTTCGCTTCCAGATGATAAATCGCCATATCTTGTTCACCTCATTCTTTCTTCTGTTTCTCTTTCGCAAAAGAGAAAATGGACGGGCAGGAGGCCCGTCCATCTCTGCGGCAAAGCTGCCGGTGGCAGGTTTGCGCAGGCGGTTGGAGAAATAGCGTCGGTTGAAGCGACGGTATTTGCCCAATCGCGCAGACGATGACAACAGCACTCGCAGGTGCTGTGGCATTGTCTGGAGGCTGCCGCAGCAGCCGCAGTCCCCCTCGGAGAGCGCACGATGCCGCAGGCATGCCACCGCCTGTTTTACAGGTGGTGAGTAAGTGCGCCCTTCGGGAGAAAAGAGAGCCCTTCGGGAGAAAAGAGAGGAAGGCCCCCGGTTTCCCGGAGACCTCCCATCTGAAATTTAGATTTGTTTTCCCAGCTTCCGCGAAAGATACCCCTCCAGCACAGGCAGCTCCATCGTCCGTACCTCCGGCAGCACCTTTTCCAGAATTGCACCCTCCTGAATGAGCCTGCGGGTACGGGCTTTTCGCTTCTTGACCCGATTCCGTGCCTGCGCTTCCTCCAAGCGGTGCTGCGCCTGCAACAGCTTCTTTTCTGTATCTGTCATCATGCGAAAGCCCTCCTTATCTTCGTTTCTGCCAGACGATTTCATAGCCCAGCGCGTCGGCAAGCTGGACAGCCTCGACATAGCGCAGGGACTCCCGCTGGAGCTTGTTTGAAAGGTTGGAAACGCTGTCAGACCAGCCGTGTTCGTCCCGCAGCAGATCGACCACCTCCTGCATGGTCATGCCCTGACGGACGATGTACGACTTGATCTCATTTCTCAGATTGGATTTCATCAACTTTTTACCTCCATATTTTCGTGATATTGTTTTTTGAGTAAGTGAACTGTGTGCGCTTTGCGGTGAAAAATCTGCCGTGCCGCAAATCCGCTCAGATTTCCGTCCGTGATGCCCTGTACACAGCAGCACCCTATCGGCTTCATCGTCCGGCATGAGAACATACAGAACAGCAGGATATGTCACAGTCCGGTGCAGCAGCTTCACGCTTTGGTAAATCACCGGATGGTGTATTGCGTTCGACCTGCGGCGAAAATCATCACGGATTTCACAAGCATTGATTTTGAAGCCGTTAAAATAGGCTGTCCGTGTACGGCTCGGTACGGCAAAACTGACCTCGTGTACGCTGCTGTACGCTGGTTTTGCGTACCGGCCGCCGATTCAGCGGACAATTTTTCACCATGCCGTGAAATGCGTCACCAAACGCACAAGCAAAACCGTATTTTGCGGATGAAGTTGAAAATAGCCGTACAGAGTGTACGGCGTGTACAGCAATTTTGAAGTCCGGTTCTCATTTTCAATACGGCAGCGGATTGACTACCTCAATGCCCATAAAGCCACGCACCCGCTTGACGCCGACGTGGACATTGTTGGTGGCCTCCACGTTGTAAAGCCGCTCATTTTGTGCAAGCTCAGAGCTGACCCGGTTGGCAGACATGGGCTTCTGTGCGTTATCGTCGCACCATCTTGTATAGGCTTCATAGATCGCCTTGGAGCTGGCTTCGCTGTCTGCCCGAAAGCGGATATAGCCCTCGGATTGCAGAAACTCAATCACATTGTTGCTGCTGCGCTTGACCGTCTCCATATTTTCCTTGGCCTTTGAGCTGACTGTGAACTGATAGTCGTTCCCGATCAGCCGGTGCAGCCCCTCCAGACACCAGAGGAAGATGCCCTCCTTTTCCCGCAGCAGCTTGTCCACCAGAAACGGATCGTCTGCTCTGCCTGCGGGCCGGTCTTTGGTGGTCAGCACGATCTGGCGGCGAAAGAAACCGTCGGACTTGTCGTGCAGGGCGGTCAGTGCACCGTTGCCAAAGCAGAGAAAGCGGACATAGAGCTGGCTCTGGTAGCTCTGAACGCCCTTGCGCTCCATGTCCATCTTACACTCGGAAGTAACGATGGACTTGATATAATTGGTCTTGGGCAGTGCACTCATGTCCATATCGTCATCTACCATCAGGAGCTTGTTTTCCAAGTCCGCACGGCTGAACCGGTTGCTCTCCACCTTCTGGATGCTGGTGGTGTTCATGTTGTCGCCCAGCAGCGAGCGCATGACAAGTCCGATACGGCTTTTGCCCTCGCCGCCCTTGCCGATGAGCATGAGCATTTTCTGCCCCTTGGTAGTCGGCAGCAGGCAGTAGCCGAGAAATTCCTGCAAGGTGGGAATATCCTCCGGGACAAGGAGTTCAGATAGAAATTGCAACCAGCGTTTCGGCGCAGGTGCGTTGGGATCATAGGAGACGGTGAGGCGGTTGTTGCAGTAGCTCTTATCGGCGGTGAAGCTTCCATCCATGAAATAGGTTCCGTTGGCAACATGGATACGATCCGTCTCAATGGGCAGCGGCGGCGAATAGGCTTGCAGCTTGATGCTGGCAAGCAGATTCGCAACCGTCTTGGAAAGATTGGCGGTCAGCACGCCGGAGATTTCCTCCAGAATGAGATTCCCAATCTGCCCTTCATCCTCAATCAGCCCGTCCACGGTGAACAGCCGCCCACGCACACATTTCATGGGGTGCTTGTCCAAAAACTGTTGACAGAACAGCACCTCGTTGATGTGCCTGCCATCGTACCACTCAGGCCACGTCTGCGGTGTCATATCCATCTTCCAATTCCTCCTTGTGAATTTTCTCTAACCTCCGTCGCAGCCTGTCCAGCTTTTCGTCCGCCATCTGCTGCTGAATTACTTCGGCACGTTCGTGAGAATCCCCGGCGCACAGAATATCTAAGTAATACTCTGTCCGGTCGAGTTCGTGGCAGGCTCCTACAAACCGTGCGTGAACAGGCTTGTCAGGTGACTGCGGCGCATACTGCACCTTCCAGTCCCGCAGGACACGGGCATAATCGGACAGAACAGAAAGGCACAGCCGCTCGTTTTCCCTGAGCTGCTGTGCTTCTGTTCGGATGCGCTTTGCGTGGAGCGCCGCTGCGCTGGGCGGTTTGTCCGGGGTAAGGTGAAAGTCTGCTGCCAGACGCTGCGCCGCCTCATAGAGCGGCAAGCCGAACAGCCTTGCAGCAAAGTCGATCACATCGCCGTGTTCCCCACAGGCAAAGCAATAATAGTGGTCGTCTGCCACATACAAACTGGGATGTCGGTCGTTGTGAAACGGGCAGAGGGCCATGCCGTAGCGGTTGACTTCCACGCCGTACAGCTCCGCTGCCTCCCGGCAGCTTACGCCTTATTTGACAATTTCAAAAAGATTCATTGTTCCTCCATTTCTGCGCAAAAAACGGCGGCCTGCCCATTGAGGGGCAAGCCGCCGTTTGCGTCTTATCTTATGCTGTTTTCGTTTCTTTCTCCGGCACGGCCGGGGTAGTGTCCTTGCCTCTCCGGGCGGCATTTCGCACTCGCTGCCCCTTGAGATGACCCTCGTACCTGCAATCGTCGCTGCAATATTTCACGTTGGCCCTTGTCGTGGGGAACACCTTGCCGCAGTTTTCGCAGGTACACGCCCGGCTGCGGCTTTCTGCCGCCTCCTGCCGGTAGAATTTTGCCCGGCAGTTGGGGCCGCAAAACAGGGTATTTGTCCGCTTGGAGGCAAATTCCTGCCCGCAGCACTTGCAGGTCAGCATGAAAGGCCGACCGACAGCGTGTTCACCAGCCTTGATTTTCTGATACCGTTCCCGGCTTTTAATGCGATGTCGCTTGAGCTGCTCCTGCCGCTTGATTTCTTCCTCGGTCAGCTCCGGCGCGGGAAGCTCAAACTGCCCGATAAAGCGAAGGTGAATTTCTACCTCCTGCACCCGGTCGCCGTCAATGCGCTCCGGGGCATGGACGATGATTTTCTCAATAAACTCATTGATCATGGGCGTGGTCAGCTCGGAAAAATCGGTGTACTTCTTTGCCAGCTCCAGAAACTGCTCCACGCGGGCGGTGTCCTCTGCGAAAGCGGACAGCTTTTCTTCTGCATCTGCGACAGAGGCTTGCAGCGTTTTTTGCTCGGCTTCGTAATCTGCCAGCAAACTGTCAAAGCGTTCATCGGTAATGCGTCCGACAGCAAAGGATTCATAGAGCTTTTTGATGATGGCGTCCAACTCGGCAATGCGCTTTTTGTCCTTATTCAGCTTTCGTCTGGCGTCCTTGGCCGCTTCTGCCTGCCGGAACTGGGAGGCAGAGCGCACCTTTTCCATGAACGCCTCCTGATTGGAAATTGCAAAGGTGCTGACCGTGCGGATGGTATCCAGAATCAGGGTGCGCAGGGCCTTGGTACTAATATGATGTCCACAGCAAGCGGCAGACCGTTTTTGACCCGCCAATTTGTAAGTGGAGCATTCAAACACATCATAGGGATACGGCTTACTTTCTGTCCCCCTTGACCGTTGATTATACATTTTGGATCCACAATCGGCGCAGTACAAAAGACCGGTCAGCGGATTTGCCTCACCCAACGTGTCGATGCGCTTGGGCGTCTTGCGGAGCTTTTGTGCAAGCTCCCATGTTTCCCTGTCCACAATGGCCTCATGGGTATCCTCAAAGATCAGCCAGTCCTCCCTGGGATTCATCACGGCGTTTTTATCCTTGTAGGACTGCTTGTGGGAGCGGAAATTCACCGTGTGCCCCATGTACTCCGGCTTGGAGAGGATCTGCCCCACGACATAGCCGCTCCAGTTATAGGGATTAGAAAATTCCTCTTTGCTTTTCCAGATGCCCTTGCCCTGCTTACCGAAGTACACAGCAGGCGTCTCCACCTTATCCTCAAAGAGAATACGGGCAATATCGTAGGGTCCTTTGCCCTCGATGGTCAATCGGAAAATGCGCCGCACCACGGCGGCAGCTTCCTCGTCAATCAGCCAATGGTATTTGTTTTCCGGGTCTTTCTTGTAACCGTAAATGGCACAGTTGGTGGTGGGCTTGCCGGACTCGCCCTTGATGCGGATGGCGGTTTTCTGCTTGCGGCTCAGGTCGCGCAGATACCATTCGTTCATGATGTTGAGGAAGGGGGCAAATTCATTGCTGTTCTGGTCATCACTGTCCACGCTGTTGGCGATGGCAACAAAGTGGACGCCGTGCTGCCGGAAGAATACCTCCGTGTAAAATCCGGTTTGCAGATAGTCACGCCCCGCCCGGCTCATATCCTTGACAATCACATGGGCAACCTTGCCCGCCTCAATATCCGCGATGAGCTGCTTCCATGCAGGCCGCTCAAAATTGCCGCCGCTCCATCCGTCGTCCGTATAGTGCCGACAGTTGGTGTAGCCTCTCTGCTGGGCATAGCTTTCGAGGTATTTTTTCTGATTCACGATGGAGTTACTATCCCCGGCATTGTCATCGTCACGGGACAGCCGCTCATAGAGAGCGGTAATTTTGCTTTCAGTCTGTTTCACGCTCATGATGCGCTCCTTTCAGACTGTCGGCTCATTTGTGGTGCCTCCATTATACCATAGGTTCCGTCGTTTGTAACCATATCATTGCGTACAATCCGTAAAATTTTATCCTCCATGGTCTCGCCGCCGCTTTCGTTGAACACGACTCTGACCTTGTAGGTGGTTCCACCAATCCGGCGAATGATAAACTGCTCTCTTTTGTTCTGCTCCATAGGCATCCTCCTTGCGTGATTTGTTGGTTTTTGATATAATGTGTTTGGTTCCGTTGGCTGTAAGCCAACCGTGTCTTTTTGTTGCTTTTCCATGCTCCATATCCTCCTTTTCTTTGCCGATGGCTCGGAAAGTAATCTATGTAACTTGTGCTAAGATTACTTCCTCTACTAATAGGAGAAATACGGGGTGTAAATCGGAACTGTTTTTGAAAAAAAGAAAAATATTTTTTCGGGGAGGTGAAGCTGGCGTGGAACTTTGGGAGGATGAACTGCTGCTGGATGATGATTTTTCCGATGAGGAAGAAGATGCTGAGGAGCAAATAGAGAAAACCAGTCTTGAAATGGATGAGGATAGCTTTGCCGATTGGGAGGATTCGTCTGACACTGCGCCGGTGGATGAGACGCTGGAAGAAGCGCTTGCAGAGGAACGCACGCTGGAGCTGGAGAGCGAGCTGGAGCAGGACGAGCATCCCAGAGACTATCATGCCGAGCTGGAGGACGAGGAGGAAGAAGCCGCGCCCACCAGTGAAAAACGACTCAAGCGGGAGATTCGTGCAGAGGCGTTGAAGCGTTTAGAGGAAGCAGCCCGGACAGAATCGGATTTTCTGACTGTGGTAGACGAATGGAACAAGCTGGACAGGAACCGGGAGCGCCGGGAGCGTGACCACGAAAATCTGCGTGGAGACGTGCCGTTGGAGTTTCAGGCTGTACCTGATCCGAAGATTGCTCCCCTCTGGATGAATCTGCCAAGGTTCCGTCAGCTCTGTCAGGGAAACTTTCTCGACATCATCTTCTCCTGTCCCTATGAGCTGCACGAGCTGACAGCAAACCGTTTTCTCTCCAAGCTCTTTTTCACCCTCAGTGATGAACAGAAGGAGGTACTGTATTACCTGTTCGTCAAGCAATACAGCACCACAAGGCTTGCTGCTATCCGTGGGCAGTCTGACCGGAACATCCGAAAGCTGCGCCTGACCATTCAGAAAAAGCTGCAAAAGCGGATGTATGAGCATCTGAGCGAAAAGCTGGAAAAGGACTACAGCATTACCCTGCGAGAGCGCGAGTTCGTGGAGGAATATGAAGCACTGCTGCAAACCATGGGCAAGGATGCCGTGATCCGCCGAGAGAACAAAACGCCTCCGAGGAAAAAGAAAACCGTCCTTGACGATGGCAAGGACGGTTGATAGAATAGTAATATGGTTAATATATAGTTGGATTACGAGTTGAGAGGAACAGCGCCATGAAGAATCTCTTTGAGCAGTCCCGTTCCCATTGGGTGCGGTATGACCGCTATGAACTGAAAACCGCCGCAGACGGCAAGCGGTACATCACACCGGGGAAGAATGCCAAGCCCGACATCTATAATCCCTTGAAGGAAGCGCCGGGAATCGTGCTGGATGCGCTGAATGTGGGAATGCTGATGATGAACCGCAGCCCGGAGGACGAGGTGCAGAAGGCCATTCTGGAATTTGTGACGCATTACGGTCTGCTGGGCCTGATGACAGCGCTGCCCACCACGCCGTCCTTCATGGATTATGAGAAGGTGTATCTGCCGAAAAACCATTTCATCAAGGCAGAATCCATGGAAACCGAGGACTATCTGGCCCTGTTCTATCCCTTTGACCAGCTGGATGTGGTCAAGAAGGGCATTGAGTCCAGCTGGAGCGTGTCCGGTGACCGAACAATGGTGGCGCTGACCATGACCTTTGCGGATGAACCCATGGCAAAAACCATGAGCTTCCAGCGGGAGTATGCTGAAGCCTATGACTGGGTAGCGCAGCAGTTCAAGGACTGGGCCTTCACCCTGATCACTTCCATTCTATATTACAATGATTATGATCTGATCGACGAGGATACCCGGAACCTGTACCGCAAGGGTATGGCGGCCTTCGGCGGCATTGCGCCTACCTATCATATTGAACTACTGTATAAGCCGACTATCTATTGGGACTTCCATTCGTTGCTGCTGGGCATCCAGATGATGTTCAGCTTCATGCTGGTGGATGGAGAGAAACCCCTGCGGCTGTGCAAGCACTGCCAGAAGGTATTCCTGAGCAGCCGCTCCAATTCCGCATTTTGCAGCCCCCGGTGCAAGAATCAGTATAATGTCTATAAGAGCAGAGAAAAAAATAAGGGACAGGACGGTGAGAATGATGATTGACCGCTGGATCGCAGAAGCGACCGAATGTGATTTCAAGGTCGCGCTGGAGGTAAAGAAGCCGAAAAGCTGGCTCAAAAGCGTCAGTGCGTTTGCAAACGGAATTGGCGGTACGCTGTTTTTTGGTATTGATAATGACAGAAATGCTGTCGGCTTAGACGATGCACAGACCGATGCAGAGGCAATCAGCCGGTTGATCAAAGAGCGTATCACGCCTTATCCGAGTTTTGTCCTCGCACCGGAGCGGGAGGACGGCAAGGACATTCTTGTGCTGTCTGTGTCAGCAGGGCGCTCCACACCGTATTACTACAAAGCGGACGGCATTATGGAGGCGTATATCCGCATCGGCAATGAAAGCGTGATCGCCCCGTCCTATGCGCTGAACCAACTGATTCTCAAGGGAATGCACCGCACTTATGACGAACTGGTTTCCGAGTATGATTTCAAGGATTACGCTTTTTCCAAGCTGCGCGAACGGTATAAGGCTTGGACGGGCAACAGCATGGAAGAAAAGCTGTTCGATTCCTTCGATATGCGGGACGAACACGGCAAGCTGACCAATGCGGGCGCTTTGCTTGCAGATGATTCTCCCATCCGGCATTCCCGCCTGTTCTGCACACGCTGGAACGGCCTTGATAAAAGCGGCGGCATGGTGGATGCACTTGACAGCGCAGAATTCTCCGGTAGCCTGATCATCCTGCTCAATGAGGGTGTCAGCTTTGTCAAGCGGAATATGAAAACGCGCTGGAAGAAAACTGCCGATTCTCGTGTTGAGATGCCCGACTACTGCGAACGAAGCGTTTTTGAGGCGCTTGTCAATGCGCTGATCCACCGCGACTATCTGATATTGGGCAGCGAGGTACACATTGATATTTACGATGACCGCCTTACCATTTATTCTCCCGGTGGTATGCCCGACGGTACGCGAATACAGGAACGAGACCTGTCCAGCATTTCCTCCACACGACGCAATCCCGTCCTTGCAGATATTTTCGGCAGATTGGGCTATATGGAGCGGCAGGGCAGTGGTTTTAAGAAGATCACGGAATCCTATCATGCCGCCCACAACTACCGTGCTGAGTTGGAGCCTAAATTCTACTCGGATGTTACCTCATTCCAAGTGACGCTGTACAACCTGAATTATGGGCAATCCATTGATAAAACGAGTATTTCGGATGAAAACCAGTTGTTTGATGAGCAGAAAGCAGTTGTTTCTGAGAAAAACCAGCTGTTTGAAACATTCCTTTTAGGGCTGAAAGCGAAAGCAAGCACCAAGGAAACAATGCTAAAGCTGTATCATAAATTTGGTTTTGACGCTGCATTTGCACGAGCGGATATTATGAATCTCGCGGGTGTAACCTCCTCACCGGCAGGTGCATTGATAGATAAGCTCAAAAGCGCAGGACTAATAGAACCTGTTGCCGGTCAAGGCAAGGGCAAATATAGGTTCGTATTGCCCAAAGAATAAGAGAACGCCCGTTATCGGCCATGCAGCCAATAACGGGCGTTCATCAGTTATATACAAGTTCAGTCAGAACAATTTCCTCAGCACGGCTGCGGATGCTGTTCATGCGGCGCACCCATTCCATTTGGTCGGCGGCTTTGAGCGCTTCGGTCACATCTTCCTGCCTTGCCATATCGGAAACGATGATTGCCATACGCTCGTTGCAGGCTTGGTCGATCTCGGCAAGGTGCCGATGCAGCGTTCCGCTTGTGAGCAGGTTTGTGTAGAGAATAGGGCGATGTTCTTTCAGATAGCTGCGGCGCATACGCCCGTACTTGCCGATCTGATATTCTGGTTCGTCCGGCAGCGCAAGGTTCGGGATAAGATAATCACCCTCCTGACGGTAAGTGCCGCCCATTTCCTCAAATAGAGATTTCATAAAGTTCAGCTCCTTTTTGTGTTGATTTGCAACGGTTATAAGGTTTTTTGGGCTCCTTTCCTACAACTGCTGTTCCATTCACCACAAATGAGCCGCAGTCATATGTATTAGGTGGGAGAAACCACCCTCTACATAGTAACTCTTGATTCTGAATACTGTTACTCTCTCCGTCCAAGCCGTCATCCTGCGAAAGGCGGCAATATAGGGCGGTAATTTTTTCTTGGTTTGCATTGGTGACTGTCATTGTGTTAAACTCCTTTCCGACAGCCGGATGGAACAATGGGTGAGTCCATTATATCGTCTCCGACCGTTCGCTGCGATTGTGCGGTTGATTCCAGTCCTTCTGGAGAAGCAATTCTTTGAACTGCTCCAGCACACATTGCCGTCCATGCGGATCAAAATGGGTCGTTACTTCGTAAACCGTGCCGCCGACTTTCAGGCGGAAATGCGATTCAGTGTTGTTTCCAAAGATATTTTCGTAGGGATATTCCCAATTTGTTCGATTCATATATGCCTCCTTATCGTTCTCGGTCACGCTGGCGGATGAGATATTTGCGGTAATACTCGCAGGCTTTGAGGATGAAGTCCTCAAGCTGCTGTGGATTAGCATTGGGTGCGAATTTACGAAGCTTTTCGCTGGGTATCTTCACTGTTTCCCGCTGATTGGCTTTTTCTTCGGACATAATGCTTCGGATCATATCCGTCGTCAGCGCAAAGTTGCTAAATGCCTTGCGCATACGAACAGCCTGTGCGTAGGACGGCGTGCAGTCGTTGATTTCGCACTGTTCCAACACATTCCGCTGACTTTGCTCGTCGAGGAAGGAAAGCTCCACACCGACGGACAGCGCCATTTTACCTTCATCCATAAATTCAAGAAGTTCGGGAATAAGGTTTGTTAGGCGAATATAGCGGTGGATTTGTCTTTCACTTTCGTTTGAAGATTCGCTTATTTGTGATACGCTCCACTTCTCGCCAAGTTGGCGAGAAGTTCCCTGATGTGACAGAGCCTCCATTTTCAACTTGTAAGCAAATGCCTTTTCGGATGGCAGGATATGCTCACGATGCAAATTGCTGTCCACCACCGCAATGGCGGCAGCATCCCGGTCGAGGGCGTAAATTAAGGCAGGGACTTCTGTCATCCCTGCCCTTTGTGCGGCGTGTAAGCGACGGTGACCGCTTATGACCTCATATTCCTCTGTATTTTCAATCGGTCGGACGATCAGCGGCGAAAGAATACCTTGCGTCTGTATGCTTTCGATCAGCGTATTCATCTCGTCATCGTCCTTGACCTTGAACGGGTGTCCGGCAAAGGGACGCAATTTTTCTACCGGAATTGCCACCGGCTTTTTCATCGTATTTTTCATTTTATCTACCTCTTTCCTTGTATCTCGCACGGGCTTTTTTCTCCAGCTCGTGCTCTTGTTTTAACAGTTCATACAGGTGCGGAGATTTCTCTAAAATCCGCTCCGCACGGCGCAGATGCTCCCTTACAGGCTTCATCTGCCCGGATACCGCCTTGCGGCGTTCCTTATTTTGCGCCTGTTCCTCCGGCGACTTGGGGCGGCGTATGCGGTTGCTGATGCCGCTGCGCTCACGCTCCAAGGCGGAAAGTTCTGCTTTGGATTGCTCAATATTTGCTTGGAGGTCGGCAGCCGTATGGATACCGTGCTCCTGCAAGAAGTGATAGTCGGCAACCAGCTCCTTCAAATCCTTTTCAGCCGCCCGCAGATCCGGCGACAGCAGCATTACATCGGCAAGCTCGGATACGATTTGGATTACCGTTATGACAAGATAAAACACCGCATCCACCAAAACGGCGGCGGTGTCATAGCTGTGCTCAACGGAGAAGCCCAGCTTTCGCAGCTCGTCCTCCAGCGGAAATTTCTTCGGCCTGTATGGTGGTCGGTATTCCAAGGTGAACAGCCGATAGCGGTTTTCGGCGTTCTGCCGCAGCTGTCCATTGACACGCTCCTTTGAAAAGCCCATACTACTCAGCCGCACGGCTCGCTCCCAGTGCTTTGCCTTGACCGAAAAGCGTACAGGGTCAAGGGTATACCCGAGCGCATAAAGCTGATTTTCAAATTCTCTTGGGCTGGTCGCAAAGGACAGGCAGTATTCCACATCCTCCCGCAGATAGTCTCGGTGGGTTTTCTTGCCGGCCTTGTGAACCCAATACTCCTTTTTCTTGCCCTTTGAGTAGAAATCGCTGTTTTCCAGCACAGACAGCTCGTGCTCCCGGCAGATTTCATCGGAGATTTTACGCAGCTCCTTGTGGTCGCCGATTTTGTTTTTGAACTTTGCGCCGTCCTTGAAGGACACGGGATTCACGACAAAGTGGCAATGCACATTGTCGGTGTTCAGGTGGGCAGTGACGAGTACCTGATATTTGTCACCCCACATCTTTCTTGCGGTTTCCTTGCCAATGGCGAACGCTTGCTCCGGCGTGACCTCGCCCTCTTTGAAGCTCTGAATGCCGTGGTAGCCGACGACCTTTCCACGCAGACCGAATCGCCGCTGCACGGCGATCATCTCGGCGTAGGCGTTCTGCGCCGAGCAGTTGATGCCGCCCACAAACATCTTGCGGTCGGTCTTATCGTCGTTCTCTGCGTAGCGCAGAGCGGCGCACAAATCCTCGTCGAGATATTCCGGGGCGGTGGTCTTGTCGGGGTTATCGGCGTAGTCCAGCGTTGCTTTCAGATTCCGATACACCGGCCAGAAGCCTGTTACAGCCACATCGCATCACCCCTTTCCCGGCAGCAGGAATGCTGCTGTGATTTGCTTCAGCACCGTATAAATTCCCTCGTCAAGTTCCGATGAACTCGCTTTATCCGCAAGCTCGCCCAGCTTTTCAAGGCACGCAAAAAGAGCGTCAGGCGGAACCGTTCTCGGTTCGTACCTCAACGCTCTTTGCTTCACATATTCGGTTGTACTCAGTCCGCATTTTCGGGCCTTTGCTTGAATCTTCTCTTTTTCCATTGCCGTAACTCTTACGGCAATTCGTACATCCTTTCCCATACACATCTCTCCTTTCGGGGGATTGGGGGCTGCGCCCCCAAAGAGGCAGCCGATTTCGGCTGTGATTGGGACTTTTGTGGCACACAAAGTCCCTGCTTGTTATACCGTGAGACGCATCCCGCAGGGCATAAGGAAAAGCGGCTTCAGATACCGGGATTTCAGCATTCTTTGCGCTGAACGATACCGAAAACCACTTTCTTGCCTCTTGGGGCGCATCTTGTCTTTGAGCCAAAGTGGCACTGGCTCTTCTTCGAATACTGCGATTTGAGCCACATCTCGGCGTTTTGGCTCAGCCGAACATTTCAAGGTCATCCAGCACACTCTTTTCATTTTCAGTTTGCTGCTCCTCGGTCAGCTCGAGTTGTACCTGCTCAAAAACAGAAGATGCCGCAGCAAACGACACCTCCTGCAATTCCTCCCGTATGACCTGCCGAATATCCTCCAGCAAAACCCCATTTGTGGATGTCTGTCGCTGCATTTCATTTAGGACCGCCGTTACCATAAAAGCGTTGCGGGATTTATCCAGCGACTGTAAATACTGTGCGCCTTTCGCCTCTTTTGGCTTGTCCAAATCAAACCGCACATTGATCCGATATTTGCTCATTTCTTCGCCTCAGCTTTCATCTGTGCCTCGGACAGATATTCATATCCCTTTGCGGCGGCGCAGATGTCCTCAACGAATTTTACACGGTCTGCGTTTACCTTGCTGAAATTTTTAATGAGACACCCGCCGCCACCGGTCACATACAAGGTCATCGTATTCTCATCATAGCCGTGCTCACGAAGTCTGCGGAAAATATCTCGCACATACTCGGCGGCGACAATCTTGATGATTTTCAGGTCGGCAGGCGCAATATTTGCCGTGCCGGTGATCAGCACCTCGTCGATGATGGCGTCGTTGATTTCCCGCTGCGTTTTCTGCATAAACGCCTCACGGACAGCGAGGGTACACTGGTAAGTCCCGAATTTCTCGGTGAACATTTTGCCCTGCTGCGGCTTGCCATTGATCATATACAGTGTGTTCATTGTGCCGTTGCCGATGTCGGCAATCAGGTTGACGCCTTTCAGTGTAGTTGCAAAGCCGGCAATAGCGGCATACCCCTGCGGATAGATACGCACATCGTCGATATAGAGGTGGTAGTCCGCCTTTTTGTAGGTGAACTCTACCTCGGCGTTTTTCATCAGGTATTCCTTGAAGTCCGCTTTTTGCCCGCTTGTCCAAGTCAGCGGCAGACCGGCGGCAATCACAATGTGCGCCTCAGTGAGATTTTCGGCTTTCAGTTCCTTGGCGATGGACGCGAGGGTCAGCACATAGTAGTCCTCGTCCTTGATTTTGTCCGGCGCAAATTCCTTGTGCCCCTCGCCGATGAGATAATACCTGCCGCCGTAGACCAGCATATCCGCCGTGAACAGTGGCTCGTGGTCATAGGCGGGGATGCCGGTGGGAAAACAGCAATTTGCCGTTTTCATATTCCCGTACCCGTGGTCAATGCAGCTACATCAAAAAATACCGTCATCAGGTGCTGACCATCCTTTGTCTGCCCCGGGAATGCACGAAGCTGAAAGAGCTTTTTTACGAAAATCTCGGCACGGTCAGTTTTGTGGAGCTGAAGGAAGAATTTCTCGAGGGTGAACAAGCCGGAGATTACTTGAAGCTGTTGGCCCGGGACAATCATGTCCGCACAGATAAAAAGCTGTTTGCTAAGCTGGAGGGAAACCGGGGGTATCTGGCGCCGGAACTGAGGACAATCTTCGATGGTTGGTATAACAACAAGCTGAAAACCACCGTGTATCCCCAGTACAAAGAGATTACCACTGTAAAAACCGAGGTGGAGAAAGCCAAGCCAAAGGGCGACGCCTACAAAGAGCTGATGGAAATGATCGGCCTGACCGAGGCCAAGAAGGTCATTTTGCAGGCGCTGAACTACCACAAGGCGCAGAAGCTTTTTGCGGACAAGGGCATGAAAGTCGATCGCCCTGCCATGCACATGGCGTTCACCGGAAATCCCGGTACGGCCAAAACCACTGTGGCCCGGCTCTTTGCCCGGATCATGCGGGAGAACGGGCTGCTGTCCCGGGGGCATCTGGTGGAAGTAGGACGGGGCGACCTGGTGGGCAAATATGTGGGCTGGACGGCGCAGACCGTGCAGAAAAGGTTTGAGCAGGCGGAGGGCGGCGTACTGTTTATTGACGAGGCCTACTCGCTGGTGGATGCTCGCAGCGGCTCTTATGGGGATGAGGCCATCAACACCATCGTGCAGGAGATGGAGAATTACCGGGACGATATGGTGGTGATCTTCGCCGGGTACCCGGATAGGATGGAGGAATTTTTGCAGAAGAATCCCGGCCTGCGCTCCCGAATCGCCTATCATGTGCCCTTTGCGGATTACAGCGTGGAGGAGCTATGCAGCATTGCGGCGCTGGCCGCCCGAAAGAAGGGCTTGCACCTGGACGATCGGGCGCAGGAAAAACTGGCCTCTGTTTTTGAGACGGCACGGAAGCAGATGGATTTCGGCAATGGCCGCTATGTCCGCAATATCCTCGAAAAAGCAAAAATGGCGCAGGCCACCCGGCTGCTGACTCAGGACTATGAAAGTCTCACGCAAAAGGAGATCACGACCCTATGTGCCGAGGATATTGAAATGCCGGAGATTGTAACCCCATCAAGGCCGAGGATAGGCTTTTCGGCGTGACTTCCCATGTCCTGTTTTCTGCGCTGATTCTTGATGCGCAAATGCGCTTGCAGGATAGAAGCGATAAGGCAGATCATACCCGGTGGAGCATTTTTGCCTCACCGGGTATTTTACACTATGGTTAGACTGACCAGCTATGGAATCAAAAACAATTTGGATAACGATTCCGGATTGGTCGGCCAAGTAAAAGCATATATGGAGGGGGTCTTCAATATGAAAAAATGGTTTAGACCGGTTAGAGTGGTTAAAAAGTATATTGACATTGTGGTGAATATTCGGAATATTCTGATCGCGTACCTGAAGGCATCCAATCACGAGATCCGCATTTATCAGGAAAAGAGCATAGGCACTTCGATCTGTGATGTAATGGCGGTAACGGACAGGCTGACCGGCTATGAGATCAAGAGCGACTTGGACAACTATTTCAGATTGGCCGGCCAAATAAAAGCATATGACCGGTTCTTTGACGAAAACTATTTGGTGGTCAGCAAAAGCCACTGTCAGTCTGCGCAGTATCATGTGCCGAACCACTGGGGCATCCTGTGCATCGAAAATGACAATATCACTTTGTTTCGGGAAGCACTCGGCAATCAGCAGGTATCCCGGAGAAACCAGCTTACCATACTGTGGAAGCTGGAGCTCAAGAATCTTCTGGTTCGGAATAATATGCCCCTTTATGCGCAAAGGGATCGTAAGTACATATCAGAGCAGTTGGCTTCGACAGTGGAGCCCGGCCTTTTAGGGCGGCAAATTACCCGGGAACTGTTGCAAAGAGATTATTCCGTTTATGACGCGCAGGATCATACGCTCTATTACAATGACGGTGAAGGGTTTCCGGCGGAGGAAATTGTGGATATGCTGTCGGAAAAGAATCTGGAGCAGATGACGCTGGATAAGTGGATTGAGCTCTATCGGCAAGCGGCCGCCGTGCATGAGCACAAGGAACAGCTATACCGAGCGCCAACGGTCGGCAGAACACCGCATGCGATCCCCTACACAGATATTGAGGTTTCCTTGGGCGTTCCCTGGGTCGGCAAACAGATTATTGCGGATTTCATTGCTCATATTCTGGAGAGTGAATCGGATTTTTCCAGATTTTTGGGATACGAAGAGGTAACCGGAAGCTGGTGCATCTACAATAAGGACTATCTGGCCTCCTTAAACAGTAAAAATGCGATGTTCAAGTACGGACTTGAACGATACAATGCACTGCGCATACAGAAAGCCGCAAGCTGGAGCTGTTTCGTAAATTCAATGCGGGGGACATACGCATTCTGATTGGTTCGACCTTTAAGCTGGGCATCGGGGCCAATGTGCAGGAGAGGCTGAAAGCCATTCACCATTTGGATGTGCCCTGGCGCCCTGCGGACATGATACAGCGTGAAGGCAGAATCCTGCGCCGGGGCAATCAGAATAAAAATGTGATCATCTACCGTTACATTACCGAAAGCAGCTTTGATTCCTATTCCTGGCAGATTTTAGAAACAAAGCAGCGCTTTATTACACAGTTTCTCACAGGAACCACCTATCAGCGCTCTGTTGAGGATCTGGAGAACCAGGTGCTGACCTATGCACAGGTGAAAGCGCTTGCATTGGCTGAACCGCTGATGAAACAGCTGGCTGAAAAAGAAAACGAGGTCAAGAACCTGAAAATTCTGCTGTCCAGGGAGCGGCAGACTCTTGCAGAGCAGAAAAAGGAGCTTGCGCAAATCGATGAAAAAATCAAAGCGGCCAGGCAGCGCCGGGAAACATCAATAGCCGCAGTAGACGCCCTGAAAAAATATGATGCCGATGCACGGAAGAATGCCTATCAGCGGATCAAGCCACTTCTGACAGATGACTTTCTCATCTCCGGGAACGCATTGCAGATGCCAATGGTTTTGGGAATGGGCATGGAGCTTCCGGAAAGGCAGGATGAAAAGAAGCCTTATATTCTGCTGAAATATGCGGAACAAAAATACCTTGTTCCCATGGGTGACACACCGGCGGGCAATGCCCGCCGTGTGATCAACGCCTTGAAAGAGTTCCAAAAGTTTGCGGATCAGGACAAGGAACACCTGGACAAGGTGGTTTCCAGAAAAGAGGAGCTTCAGAACCTTGTGCGGTCACCGGATCATTCCTATTCGGATCAATTGGCGGCCTGCGAAAAAGAGGCCAGCCGGCTTCGCGAGCAAATCGCCGTGCGTGCGGAGTGCGGAGCCTTCACGGATTAGCGCCATGTGTGCCTGCTCCGGTATTCTGTGGCCTGTTTTTGCCCCACGCCATCTTGTATTATAAGATATACCGTGATAGAATATGAAAAAAGAGGAGCTGATTCCATGCCTGTGAAACAGCCGAAAAAGCTGCTGATTATGAATATCTTGGATATCCTGCGGAAGTACTCCGACGAGGAGCACCGTCTAAGTCAGAAGGACATCGCCGAGATTCTGAAAACCGAATACGACATGACCGCCGACCGCAAAGCCATCCGGCGGAACATTCTGAACCTCATGGACTGCGGCTACAACATCGAGTACAGCGAGTCCATCCGTATGGTGCCGAACCCCAAAACCGGCCAGCCGGAGGAGAGCTACCTGTGGTCAGACTTCTATCTGGAGCGGGACTTCACCGACGGCGAACTGCGGCTGCTCATTGACAGCCTGCTGTTCTCCAAGCACATCCCTTACAGCCAGTGCAAGGAACTGGTGGGCAAGCTGGAGGGCCTGTCTAATGTGTATTTCCGCAGCCGGGTGAAGCACATTGCCCGCCTGCCGGAGGACAAGACCGACAACAAGCAGCTCTTTCTCACCATCGAGCTGCTGGACGAGGCCATCAGCCGGGGGCGGAAGGTCAGCTTCAAGTATCTGGAGTACGGCACGGACAAGCGGCAGCATAGCAAGACCCGCCCCGACGGCACAGAGCGGGTGTACATCATCTCCCCCTACCAGATGGCGGCCAAGGAGGGGAAATATTACCTGATCTGCAACTATGACAAGTATGACGACATTTCCAACTATCGGCTGGACCGCATCACGGAGCTGAAGATACTGGACGAGCCGGCCAAGCCCTTCGAGCATCTGAAGTGGGCCAATGGCCGGACGCTGGATCTGGCCACTTATATGAAGGAGCACCCCTATATGTATGCCAGCGACAATGTCCGGGCGGTGTTTCGGGTGGCCAAGGCCATGGTCAGCGATGTCATCGACCTGTTCGGCACGGAGGTGACCTTCTCCGACGAGGACGGCGCCGGCGTCACCGTGACGGCCTACACCAATGAGATGGCCATGGAGCAGTTTGCCCTGAATTTCGCCCCGGATGTGACGGTGCTGGAGCCCCAGCGCCTGCGGGAAAAGGTCAAGAGCGCTTTGGAGAAGGCGCTGGAGAAATATGAATAATATAAGCAAAGGAGATAGCACTATGAATCAGCTTGCCGACAACAAAAAGCTAATGGATTTTCTGCTGTATAGCTACTTTGGATTCAGCAGTGGAGACCTCGACCAAACAAAGAAAGTAAAGTGTTCGTACCGTGCATATTTAGACTTAGCTCGCACGGTCAAATATACCTATTCTTCAACAGAGCTGGAAAAAGCAACGGTCGGTACTGATGCGTATGCGTTTATTAGTGTTCAAAAAGATCGAATTAAATTTATCTGCTCAAAGCTGATTGAATCCATCGAAGGTTATCCGAATCATTCTGGCGGTTTCAACACATGGCATGAAAGCAAATGTGCTCAAATTATTGATCGGTTGAATGCGCCTTATGGTGATGGTAAGAAAGGATTCCTTAAAGCCCGTTTTACATACGGACAAGCGCAGAAATGGGTGAATATGACGCTGAAATATCTGTGGTTGCTTGATATGCTGCCGAATGGCCTTTCTGAGGCGGAGTTGCATGTTCCGGTTGACAGCTTTATTCTTGAAGCTCTAAAAGAAACGCAGCAGTTCAACACCGAGGGAAACAAGATTACTGGTTCCGGCGAATCCTACTATTATAACGGCGAAGCGTGGAGTGCCATATCTGATCCTAAAAACTACAAAAAACTGCAAAAGGAAATCAGGGACATTGCAAAAGAACAGGGGATTTCCCCTATTCAGTGGGAAGGCCCTGTATGGATTAAAGTTGCACAAAACAGAGAAACGAGAAAGAAGGAACAAGAAAGAAAATAAAAAATAAGTAAACCTTAAAAGGCGCACGGAGAACGATTTGTTCTCCGTGCGCCTTTTTTACCCCACCCGCCGTGCTACACTATCCCCCGAAAGGAGTGGATGTGCATGAATAAAACCCCCAGCGCCTGGATGCTGCGGCAGGACGGCACGGCGTTCCCCTGTCAATGGCACTACTATGGAAACGCTGACCCGGCGGAGGTTGAGGAGACCCTCTACGCCGCCGAATGGCTGTATGACACCACCCGGAGCGAGGTGACCCGGCGGCGGTGCCTGGAGCTGATCGCCGCCTACGGTGTGGCGCTGCGGTCCAACCGCAATCTGGTGCGGAACCTGCTGCTGGCCATCCGGGAGCGGCCCTATGTTTTCCTCAGCCGTGCTTTTGTGGAGCGGCACGCCGGGGAGCTTTTCTATGTGGACCCGGCCCGTCTGCCGGAGCTGAACGCCGCCGTAAACCGGGCGCTGAACAGCGAATTTCTCCGGGTGCGTCTGGGCGGACTATATGACACCGTACCCGGCGGCCGGGATCTCTATTTTCGAGTGTCCGGGGCAAATTTTGATTGGCTGCCGCTGATCCGGGCGTTTGCCGAGGCCCATGCCGCCGAAGTCGACACCGCAACCGTGCTGTGGGATCAGGAGAGTACCGGCCACAGCGAATATCTGACGGACGAGGCCGGGCATGCTTTGGATCATATTCCCCTAAAGGAGGTAGTACAATGACCATTCTTGAAGAAATTTTGGGCCTGCTGTCCGGCTCACCGGAGCTGCACGCCTACCTGCTGGCCCGCCCGGAACAGCTCCAAACTACCGACTATGCCGATATCATCACCGGTGCGCCCATTGCGCTCACGGAAAAGGGGCGGCTTTTAGAGCGTCTGTCCGGACATATGGCACACAGCAAAGACGCCGATCTGATTCGGGATTACAGCGCCTGTTTGCACATGGCGCTACAGGCACTGGAAAGCAAGGAAGCTGCGTTTTCGGTGGAGCTTTGGAAGGACGGCGAACAGCTTGACGGTCCCTATATCGCCTTTTCCATGGAGGAAGCCCGGCGCGCCATCGCCCAATATCGGAAATATTGGGAGGAGAATGCGGACGATGAGATAGCCACATACTGGCGTATAGAGCAGTATCGCCAGGGCGGCGCATCGGATCGTAATGGGTTCGCACGCCCCGAATACACCTTTGCCGCCGATCCGAATGGAGAAGTACAGTATTTTATGCACGATCCCCAAAAACACCGGGGTGTGTGGGCGGAGGGTGCTTTCGGGGGAGATTCCGTCCATTTGAATCTGCCGGTACCGTATCGCCCTGGAGACATTCTGGAAGTCGGCTGCGCCCCCTATGTTACGGAGCCGCATTACTGTATTCTGACCGAGGTGGGCGACGACTGTTGCGGCGTGCAGTGCTTGTATCCCGGCGAAAACGGGCGCATCGAATTCGGGGCGCTGAAGCATGGACACTATTTTTCGGGCTGCTTCGATAGGAAGCAGTATCTTTCGCCCCTGTACGGTGCGAAGATTTACACCGGCGAGCTGTCCGGCGAGTACAAATTTATGAAGCCCCTGTCCGAAAAGCTCCATAAGGATCCGGCCTTTGGAAAAGTGCTTTGGGAAATCGGGCACGACTTAGGCTTCTCCCAGCCCCAATAAAACGCATACGGCGGCAGGTGCAATCACCTGCCGCCGCTGCTTATTTCTCCATCCACTTTTTGATGGTTTTGTTGGTATTGTGCCGCTGCACAGCGCCCACTGCCGCCGCAATGTTGGCATCCCGCCGGGCTTTCTCCGCAATGGAGTTTTGCCGATCCAGCAGGTCATTCTGCTCCATGGCCAGGGCGTTGGCCTGCTGCTGTTCCTGCAGGCGCATTTCCTCCAGCGCCCGCTGCTGGCTCTTATCGAAGTACTCGATAGCCTGCCGCACATCGTAGTCCGAGGTGGAGATCATGTCATAGATGTACTGCAGGACATCCACCCGCCGGTACTGTGCCGGAACAATGCGGGTCTCCCCGTAGAGCGCCGCCAGTTCTTTTTTTGCCTGGGACAGCTCCTGTTCCTCTTTCCTGATTTGCGCCTGATGCTCCGCTTCCCATGCGCTGCGGGCGGCCTGATACCGGGGCAGGAGCACGGAGTCATATTCCTCCTTCGCCTTGGTGTATGCCTCGTCAAAATCCAGCTGCTGCCGGTTTGTGGCCATACGGGCGGCCGTGCACTGCTGCTGGTATTCGGCGGAATTGAGGATTCTCTCGATGGTTGCCGCCTTTTGCTTGCGGTAAAGAGCGAAGTAATACACAGGCACCCAGACAAACAGCGTCAGTGCAAACATCCAGACGAGAAAAGCACTGTTGCTGAAGGTGGAGAGGGCCAGCGTAATCCCGGCAGGCCCCAGCATCAGCAGCCAGTTGACCTTGCAGCCGTGCCGGATAGGCGGCTCGGTGTAATGGGCCTCCTGCCGCATCGGCGGCTGGGGCTCCGGTTCGGCGTAGGTCTCCGCCCGCTCCTCCGGCAGAAACTGCTCCAGCACCTGGATCTGCGTTTCCAGCTCCAGCGCCTGCTTGACGACTTCCACTTGCTTTTCGTGTTCCATAGTGTTTTCTCCTTTTCGTTTGATATGGACAGGATAGTGCACTCTGTGCGCCTTTTTCGCCCTACGGTGTCAGGTGTTGAGCATCGTCCATATTTTTATGTTTTTCCTTGAGACGGTTCGGTTTTGGGAAGAATACCAATATCTGCGAGTGCTTCCTTGTTATAACAGTTCCGAAACCATGCGATGCTGTTCTCCAACATTGCTTGCTGCTGCGCCAGGCAGTAGGTGTTCAGCAAATATTCAATGTTGCGGTCGCCCTTGAGAAAGTCGCTGATGGGCTTGAGCAGCTTGTGAATGCCCTTCAGCGGCCCCCGGTAGTATTCCAGATCCAAATAATTATGGAGAAGATGATCGTGAAACACAAACGGTATAGTCTCTCCCGGGTCGCCCGACATGGTGTATCCTCCACTGCAGGTCATGTCGCTGACATCGCCTTTGGCACGCATTCTTGCCAGTGTGCGGTCCAGGTTGCTGAGCCATTTCTCTGAGTATCCCGAAACGGGCAGCTCCCGCTGAAGGGTTTCAGCGTTCCAGGTGCAGAGGTCGGTCAGCACAAAGGGCTCGTCGGGCCATCTGTGAGAACACACGATGTCCCCGGCGTGAAACGGGGTGGGAAAGTCGAACCACATACCCTCAAAGGCAATGGACAGATCCGTGTCACGGTCGTTGAGCGCTCTGCACTCCAGCTGGCACACCTCTCCCTGCAGGGTCAGGATGCAATAATCCTCCCGCGGCGAATCCTCCCCGGGATCCATGGGACGCTTGAAAATGCGGAGGCCGACTGTTTCTTCCTCTGCCGCCCTCCGGATTGCTGCGGACAGGCAGTGCTCAAAATCACTGAACGGGCCGAACTCCATATCTCCGCATAATTCGCCCCGCCGGGACAGCTCACAGACATAGACGCAGCCATCCGGCTCCTTGAAGCGCCGCAGATCCCGCTCCTGCAGGTCAATATAGTCCCGCAGAAACTGGTGAAAATCCGGAATGGCCTCCAGATTCATCCGCTCCGCCATAGCGCAGTTCGGCATGGTGTCGATGATCTCCCGCCATGCGGCAATTCTTTCCTCCAGTGCAGCGTTTTTGCACCAATACACCAGAAAAGCCGCCTCCGGCGTGGTAAATGAATAGTTCAGCTTTTGCAGGTGCTCCCGCATATCACGGGAATCAATAAAACGATAAATGTCCAACTTCTTTTCCTCCTGTTCATTCTGCCTGCTCCAGCAGTATCGACTGCCGAAGCAGGCAATAGGCGTTCAGTAAAAATTCGATTCCGCAATTTCCTTTGAGATAGGTGCTGACAGGCTGCAAGATTTTATGAGATTGATCCAGCGATCCCCGGTAATATTCCAGGTCCAGATAATCACAGATGGGTGCTTTCTCCCGACGAATCAAGTTTCCTTCCGCGCGATACCCAAAGGCGCCCATGATACGGCTGTCGCCCTGCTTGAGAAGACGCTCTACTGTCCAGTCGGCGCAATCCAACACCTGCCGGTCATACTCGCTGGGCGGCAATTCCTTGATCATTCGCTCAGAGTCCCAAGTGACCATGTCCGTCAGGACAAACGGTTCATTGGGAGAAAATCGAGAGCAGACAATGTCGCCGCTATGAAACGGTGTAGGGAATGCAAACCACATCTCCTCAAAGAGAAGATAGGTCATCATATCTTCGGCATCCGTCGGCAGGCAATTAATTTGCATGATCTCACCGTCCTGATTGAAGAGACAGGTGCCTATCCGACGGCTGTGCTCTGCCGCATTGAGCGGTTCCTTGCGGATCTCCAGTTTGCAGCAGCCCGCAGCCTGTGCCGCATGTATTGCGGCAGCAAGACAATCCTTGTAACTGCGATACACGCTGCCCGAATCAGTTTCTCCCGTCAAACTGTCTATCAATTTGTATTGATAGACGTAACTGTCTGCCGACTGAAACTGTCCCAACATTTCTTCCTGCAGTTCGATGTAGGCAGCTACCCGCTCTCGGATATCCCAAGCGTCGTCCCAAGGACAACTCGGCACATACCCGACTATTTCCTGCCATGCGGCGATTTTTTCATTCAGTGTGGCAGACTTGCAGTACCAGATCAAGAGCATTTTTTCCTCTGTACTGAATCGGTATTGAATTTTCACCAGGTATCGCCGGATGTCGGCGGAGTCTATAAATCTGAAAATGTCCATCTGTACTCGCCTCTTTATAGGTACTCCATCCAGCGAATTTGCCGGATGCCCAGTTGCTTTTTCCTTGCGTAGCACAGCGCCCGCCAGGTTCCGCTATGGATCCGGGAATGCTCATCGTAGACGGCGATCAGGCGGCTGCTGCGGTCAATCATATACCGGTCCCGGGCCGCCAAAGCAGCCATCCGCCGTACCGGTTCCACACAGAGAATGCGGTCAGATGCCGCTATAGTTTGCCGATAGGAATTCTCTGTTACATCGGCGTTATAGCCCGGAAAGGGCAGAATCGCTATCAGCGTCAGCGGCAGATTCTTACGCAGCCGCAGCACAATCTCCGCCGCCCAAGCGTCCACTCCCAGCGCACCGCCGTAGAGAAATGTCGTATAGCTGTCGGCAATGGCCTGCAAAATTTCGCTCTCTAACGCACGAAGCATTTTGGCAGCGGCGGGATCACCGGTGTTGCTGCCCCAGGGAAAAAATTGGGGGCGATGCCCCGTAAAGCAGCAGGTTTTCTCTGGCTGTATGTCCAATGCTCATCCCTCCTGTTCCTTCTGAATACTGCGATAGTGCCGGCTTCCGTCCGCCTTGAGCGACAGTTGCATCTCATCGGGCAGCGAAAAGGCATGGCGAATCCGGGCATAAATTCCCGGTGTGCAGAGCGTAGGATGCAGATAGACCAGCGCTTTCCCGTACCGCAGCTCTACCCGCCCACGGGGAAAGTAGTTGTAGGACATCCCGCCGGTAAGGGAATGCGGAAGCGTTTTCCAGAACCGCCGATGATTGTTGCCGACTGTATCGACCTCCGCGCCGGAAACGGGAAAGCACAGCAATTCTCCGTCCACATACCAGAACAGCCCCCGTTTCGCAGTCACCTCCATCACCTCCGCTTATTAGGATAGAACATCCTGTGGGCCTTTTTCAGTTCACCGCAGAAAAAGAAAGCCGGCATCCACCGGCTTTTCTGCAAACACACTTATGCTCTTTTTTGATGGCCGTCATTTCTAACGGTAGATAAGCTCGTTTAAAACGATTTCCATAGCGGCATTTCGAAGATTGTTCATTTTCTGCACCCAAAGCATCTGGTTTTCTGCTTTGAGGACTTCTGTTACGCCTTCCTTTTCGGCAAGCAGCTTTACAAGCTGAGAAAACATTGCTTCTGCCTGCTCGTTGAGGTCTGCAAGGTAATCGTTCAGCTTACCGGTGGTCAGAAGGTTGGCATATCGCACACGGCGATGCTTCTTGAGATAGCGGAGGTGCCGCTGCCCCCATGTCCCGATTGGCTGATCTTCCTCCGGCTCATCATCCCCGGCAATCAGATAATAGTCTCCAACCAGTTCATACTTCAGCCCTGTGCGTTCATCGGTAATGTACTTTTCCATCATCAGCGCCTCCATCCCCACAACATTGACTTCTGCGGCTTTGCCTTGGCGACTTTGATTAATATCTCATCTACGGCTTCTGTATACCGTCCCGCCGCAATCAACTTGTTGCGGAACCGGTTCAGCCCCTCAATGATAAGCCGCCATTCCTGCCGGTTCAGTTCTACATAGTATTTCTGCTTCATACGCTGTTCCTCCTTTGATTTTCTGCAATTATTGTAGCAGGAGACTTAGCGTAAATCGAATGTACGGATATAAAAAAATCACCGAGAAAAGTCTGTGATAGACTGATCTCGGTGATTTTCCTTTCCATTGCTACGCCTGACAGCTAAGTTCTTTTAACTTTTCATTGTCAGTCCGTGGCTTTGCAACTCGGTTCTTCTCCCATTGTCGATTCAGCTGCGGTGATAAATTGATTTACTGCCTTATCAACGAAAACCGAAGGTCTGCCGGACTTTTATTCATTTGTCTTTCCCCTCCTGACGGGACAGAGCGGCGCAGAGATCTGTAAAGTAGCGGTAGAAGGGCAGCAGCTCCCGGAAGCTCTCCAGAATCTCCTGCGGCAGCTGGGGGCTGAAAATACGCTGGTCCAGCGGGGCCTCGAATTGCAGGGACAGGGACTTCTTCTGATACCACGGGCGCAGGAGGTCGGACACCTGTCCCTTGCTGCGGGCATACTCCGGGCCGGTGAGCCGGAAGGTCTGCTGACGGTCAAAGCGGCGCACCAGCTTCTCCAGCGGCTTGGGGTCGGCGTCGATGCGCTGGCGGTACAGGGCCATGAGGGCCGGGGCGGCACACCAGAAGCCCATGCCGTAGCTGTAATAGTCCGGGGCAATTTCAAAGTAGAAGGTGGGGCGGCCGGTCCAGTCCTGATCGCCGGTGCGGACACAGAGCCACAGGTGATCCTTATAGGGTCCCTGCCCATGGAGGCGGCGGGCATCCCGGTAGATGCGGCTGACCTTCAGTATCAGCGGTTCGTGGGGCAGCATGGCATGAAGGCCGTCGTAGAGCTGTTCCCCCAGCGCACGGGTGGGGGCCAGCAGGTGGGTCTGGTACTGCTCTTTATGATCCTGAAACCAGCTGCGGTCGTTATTGAAGCGGATGCCCCAGAGAAAATCCACCGTCTGCTGGTCATAGCCTTGAAACATCATCATATCCTCGCTTTCCTGACGGAAGGGCAGCCGGAGCGAAACGCTCCGGCTGTGGTTCTTTATCGCTGCTGATAGGCACGGATACCCAACGCCAGCAGATCCATGGCACGCTCCAGATCCTGCTGCTTCAGGACGTAGGCAATGCGGATCTCATTTTTGCCCTTGCCGGGAGTGCCGTAGAAGGGCTCACCGGGGGCGAACATGACGGTATCGCCGTGATCCTCGAACTCCTCCAGCAGCCACTGCTGGAAGGTGTCGGCATCGTCCACCGGCAGAGCGACCATCAGATAGAAGGCGCCCTTGGGACATTTACAGACCACGCCGGGAATCTGCTGGAGCTTGCGGACCACCGTGTCACGGCGGCGCTTATACTCCTCACGGGCGGCGGCGAAATACTCCGGCCCCACCTGATACAATGCGGCGGAGGCCAACTGGTCCAGCGTCGGCACCGCCAGACGGCACTGAGCATACTTCATAGCGTGGGCCATGAGCTCCCGGTTGCGGGAGATGAGGCAGCCGATGCGGGCGCCGCAGGCGGAGAAGCGCTTGGACACCGTGTCGATGAGGATGACGTTCTCCGCTGCGTGGGTGAACTCACCGAAGGACTGGAGAGGCTCCCCGGCGTAGACAAACTCCCGGTAGGCCTCATCACCGATGAGGAACAGGTCGTGCTGCCGGGCCACGTCCACCAGCATCTCCATCTCCTCATGGGTCAGGACGGTGCCGGTGGGGTTGCCGGGGTTGGTCACCAGAATGGCACGGGTGCGGGGGGTGATCTCTGCTTCGATGCGGCGGCGGTCGGCGTAGAAGTACCCCTCTTCCGGGGAGGTGGACACCGGGTGGATCACGGCGCCGCAGGTGCGGGCCATGGTGTTGTAGTTGGGGTAGAAGGGCTCCGGGATGAGGATCTCGTCGCCGTCGTCGAGAATGCAGTTCATGGCGATCTGGAGCGCCTCGGAGCCGCCGTTGGTGATGAGGATATCCTCAGCGGCGAAGTGCATATCCAGCGCAGCATAGTAGTCCCGGATGGCCTCGATGAGGGCGGGGACGCCGGGAGAAGGTGCGTACTCCAGCACCGGCTGGTCAAAGCTACGGACGGCATCGAAGAACGCCTTGGGCGTCTCGATATCCGGCTGACCGATGTTCAGGTGATAAATGTTCCGACCCTTGGCCTCGGCGGCCACCGCATAGGGGTGGAATTTACGCATAGGCGACAGGCCGCATTTCTGCACTTTGCTGGAAAACTTCATGGGGACTCCTCCTTTTCTGATGCTGCGGGACAGGGGTTCCGCCCCCGGCCCGGTTACAGGAAAAGCAGAGCCGAAGCTCTGCTTTTCGGTGCAAAGTCAATGCTTCTCAGTTCATCTGTCTTCTGCGGGACAGATTCACCGTTCCGTCCTGCATATCGCCCAGAGAGTCCAGACTCTTGCCGGTACCCTCCGCCACGCAGGAGATGGCGTCCTCCGCCACCACCGTATGGATGCCGGTGCGGGCGGTGATCAGCTTGTCGAAGCCGTCCACCAGACTGCCGCCGCCGGTCATGACGATGCCGTTGTTGGAGATATCCGCCACCAGCTCCGGGGGCGTGCGCTCCAACACGTTGTGAACCGCCTCCAGGATACGCTCCACCGGCTCCTCGAAGGCCTCCATCATCTCGGTGGAGTTGACGGTGATGGTCTTGGGCAGGCCCGTCATCAGGCAGCGGCCCTTGATCTCAATGGTGGCCTCCTCCTCCTTGGGATAGACGCAGCCGATCTCCATCTTCATCTGCTCCGCTGTGCGCTCGCCGATGAGAATGTTATGCTTGCGGCGCATATATTTGACGATGGACTCGTTGAACTGATCGCCGGCCACCTTGATGGAGGCAGACTCCACCACGCCGGAGAGGCTGATGACGGCAATGTCGCTGGTGCCGCCGCCGATATCCACCACCATATGGCCGTCGGGCTTGGTGATGTCGATGCCGGCGCCGATGGCTGCCGCCACGGGCTCTTCAATAAGGTAGACCCGGCGGGCGCCTGCCTGACGGCCGGCGTCGATGACGGCACGCTCTTCCACCTCCGTGATGCCGGAGGGGACGCACACCATGATCCGGGGCGGGAACAGGTGGAAGCCGCCGGTGACCTTGCGGATGAACTCCTTGAGCATCCGCTCCGTCATATCGTAGTCGGAAATGACGCCGTCCCGCAGGGGGCGGATGGCCACGATGTTGCCAGGGGTACGGCCCAGCATGGCCTGAGCCTCGGCGCCCACCTTCAGCAGGCGGCCGGTATTCTTGTCGATGGCCACCACAGACGGCTCGTTGAGCACGACGCCCTTACCCTTAATATAGACCAGTACCGATGCGGTACCCAGATCGATCCCGATATCCTTTGCCAATGAACACATACGCTGCACCTCGTTTTCTTCTGTTATGGGACACGGCTGCAGTCAGCCGATTCTTCTCTAAGCTACAATTATAAAGGCGCTTTCCGCATTTTGCAAGAGTGTTTTCCCGGTTTTATGGCTTCGTAAACAAATGTTCACAGTTTTTTAGGAAATCACGTCCCGCCGCAGACAAGTCCCGGTGCTATTGTGCGCCGTTTGCGGCATTTCCATACCGGCGGTGTCTCGCCGCAGGCCGCACTCCTCTTAATCAGTGCTCCTCCTTGGTGCGGGCCAGCGTCAGGCACACCACGTCGGCAGCCCCGGCCGCCCGCAGCACCCGGACACACTCGGTGAGGGTGGAGCCGGTGGTGACGATATCGTCGATGAGCAGGAGACGCTTGTCCCGGACGTTCTCCGGCAGGGCCTCGTAGACTCCCAGCACGTTGGCCCGGCGATGCTCGGCATCGGTGAGCCCCGACTGGGCAGGGTTGTCCACCGTCTTGCGGAGGGTCTCCACCGGGGCCACGTGCCAATCCACGCACAGACTGGCCGCCAGCAGGCGGGACTGGTCAAAGCCCCGCTGCCGCAGGCGCTTGCGGCTCACCGGCACCCACGTCACGGTGTCAAACTCGCCGGGATACCACCGGGCGGCGCAGTCGGCCAGCAGACGGCCGAAGCAGTCCAGCCCGCCGGTGTGGCCCTGAAACTTGAAGCGAAGGATAGCCTCCCGGACGGGGCCGGTATAGTACAGCGGCGAGACGCACCGCCCGAAGGTCCCCTGACGCAGGGCGTCCTCCCCGGTATAGGGCAGAGTCCTTTCGCAGCTGCCGCACAGCAGACGACCGCCGGTGACGGTCCCGCAGAAGGGGCATTTCCGGGGAAAGAGAAAATTCCCCAGCTGCTTTTGCAGCCGGTTCAGATCATCCTGAAGCGCCATCGCTGCCACCTCCCTGCATGAGTCTGCGGCGCAGGCCGCTGTATCGCCGGGCCTGCCGGTCGTTTTCTGCCATTTTTCCGGGGATCACATCGTCCCCCACCATTACCAGCAGCTCTCTGGCCCGTGTGATGGCAGTATACAGCACCCCCCGCACCATGAGAGATGCGGCGGCAGGTGCGCTGACCAGCACCACGGCCCGGTACTCGCTGCCCTGCGCCTTATGTACCGTCATGGCGTAGGCCATGTCCAGCTGGCCCAGCAGATCCGAGGTATAGACGCTGGTGCGGTCATCGAAGCGGATGGTCACCAGCTCGCCGCCGGGGTCAATTTCCTGAATGACCCCCACGTCGCCGTTGAAGATGCCGGTGCCCATTTCCCCGTCATCCTTCTGCCAGAGAACGTCGTAGTTGTTGCGGGTCTGCATGACCCGGTCCCCCTCCCGGAAGGTCAGCTCCCCCCACGTCTTCTGGTGCTTGTCCGGGGCAGGGGGGTTCAAAGCCGCCTGCAGCGCCCGGTTCAGGCTCACGGTGCCGGTAAGACCCCGGCGGGTGGGGGACAGCACCTGGATCTGATCGGCGGGGATACCCATGTTGTCCGGCAGGCGGGTGCGGCACAGGTCCACCACCGTCTGCACCAGACGATCCGGGGCCCGGCGGCACAGGAAAAAGAAGTCGTTCTGGCCGCTGCCAAGCTCCGGGGGACGGCCGCTGTTGACGGCGTGGGCATTGCGGATGATGGCGGACTGCTCCGCCTGACGGAACACCTCCGTCAGGGACACGGCGGCCACCGCATGGGACCGCAGCAGATCCCCCAGCACGTTGCCGGGACCCACGGAGGGCAGCTGATCGGGGTCCCCCACCATCACCAGACGACAGCCGGGCTTCACAGCCTCCAGCAATGCCTGCATCAACGGCAGGTCCACCATGCTCATCTCGTCTACAATGACGGCATCGGCCTCCAGCGGCTCCTTGCCGTTTTTCTTAAACACCGTCTCGCCGGTAAGCTCGTTATAGGTCATACCCAGCGCCCGGTGGATGGTTTGGGCCTCCCGGCGGCACAGCTCACTCATGCGCTTGGCAGCACGGCCCGTGGGGGCCAGCAGCAGCACCTGAAGGCCCATGCCCTCGAAGAGGGCCACGATGCCCCGTGTGGAGGTGGTCTTGCCGGTGCCGGGGCCGCCGGTCAGCAGCAGCACGCCGGTGCTGGCCGCCAGCTCCACCGCCTGACGCTGCTGAGGGGCATAGGCAATGCCCTGCTGCTCCTCCATCTCCCGGATCAGCTTCTCCACGCCCCGGCCCTGTGACCGGGGGGCATCCCGCAACGCCAGCAGCCGCCGGGCCGTCTCGCTCTCTGCCAGATACATCCGGCGCAGGTAGCAGGCATCCACCCGTGCGATCTGCTCCTCCACCACGGCGCCACGGCTCTCCAGCGTATCCAGCGCCTGCTCCACCAGCTCCGGCGGGGCGCCGATGAGCTGCTCCGTGGCCGCCAGCAGCTTGGGCCGGGGCAGGAACACATGGCCGTTGCCCAGATTGTGCTCCAGCTCGTACAGCACCGCCGCCTCTGTGCGGCAGGGACTGTCGCCGCCGAAGCCCATGCTCAGAGCGATCTCGTCCACATCGGCAAAGGCCACGCCGTAGCGCTCCCCCGCCAGCAGATAGGGGTCCGCCCGGAGGCGGGGCAGCGCATCGGCTCCGTAGGTGCGGTACAGCCGCATGGCCAGCTCCACCGGCAGCTCGTACCGGGCCAGAAACTCCATGACCCGACGCAGTCCCGTCAGCTCCCGGAAGGCGGCGGAGATCTCCATAGCCCGCTTGGAGGTGATGCCCTTGACGGTGCTCAGCCGCTCCGGCTCCTCCTCGATAACAGCCAGCGTCTCGCCGCCGAACCGCTCCACCAGCCGCTCCGCCGTGGCAGGCCCGACGCCCTTGATGATGCCGGAGGAGAGGTAGCTGATGAGTTCCTCCTCCGTCTCCGGCATCAGACGCTCCACCGTCTCGGCGGCGAACTGCTGACCGTAGGAGGGGTGGCTGACCCACAGGCCGTCGGCGGTGAGCTTTTCACCGGGGGCCACGCAGGGGATACATCCCACCACTGTCACCAGCTCACCTTCCTCCGTCAGCAGGCCCAGCACCGTATAGCCGTTCTCCTCATTCTGGAAGATCACGTGTTGGACGGTTCCCTCCACCGTGCAGCGCTCACCCATAGCTCGTTCCTCACTTCAGATAATTTTCCAATTCCTCCGCCGGGCAAAGCTGCACCCGGCTGTATCGCTGCGTCAGGCCCTGCGCCAGACGCAGCCCCGTCTCGTCCAGCCCGCAGTCCGCCAGCAGAATGGGGGTCTCCCCCGTCGTGCGCTGCTCCATGGTCAGGCGCAGAGCCCGCTCCAGCGTGGCCCCGTCGCCCCGGACCGGCAGCACCAATATAGCCTCCGCCACCGGCCTATGACGGTGCAGCAGCGTCTCTGCCAGCAGCCAGAGGATGGTGCTCACGCCCACCGCCGCCAAAAAGGCAATGAGGCCGTCTCCCATCAGTTCCATGCCATCACCTCATCCCATTGTATGCAGAAGGCGGGAGGGCAGGTGTCTCGATGCCAGCTTATCACATTTTCTCCGCCGCCGCAACCGGCGCAGACAGTCAGAACAGATACTTCTTCAGATACTGGCCGGTGTACGAGGCCTCGCAGGCCGCCACTGTCTCCGGAGTACCGGCACAGACAAGGGTACCCCCTCCGGCGCCGCCCTCCGGGCCCAGATCGATGAGCCAGTCGGCGGACTTGATGACATCCAGATTGTGCTCGATGACCAGCACCGTGTTCCCGGCGTCCACCAGCCGCTGCAGCACCTCCAGCAGCTTTTTCACATCGTCGGAGTGCAGGCCCGTGGTGGGCTCGTCCAGAATATAGAAGGTGCGGCCCGTGGCACGGCGGGACAGCTCCGTGGCCAGCTTCACCCGCTGGGCCTCACCGCCGGAGAGGGTGGTGGAGGACTGGCCCAGCTTCACATAGCCCAGTCCCACATCGCAGAGGGTCCGAAGCTTTTCGGCGATCCTCGGCACCGGGGCAAAGAAGGCCAGCGCCTCCTCCGCCGTCATATCCAGCACGTCAGCGATGCTCTTGCCCTTGTATTTCACCTCCAGCGTCTCCCGGTTATAGCGCTTGCCGTGGCACACCTCGCAGGGGACGTACACGTCCGCCAGAAAGTGCATCTCGATCTTCAGCAGACCGTCGCCGGAGCAAGCCTCGCACCGGCCGCCACGGGTGTTGAAGGAAAAGCGCCCCGGCCCGTAGCCACGGGCCTTGGCCTCCTGCGTGGCGGCAAAGAGATTGCGGATGTCGTTGAAGAGGTTGGTGTAGGTGGCGGGGTTGGAGCGGGGCGTGCGGCCGATGGGGCTCTGGTCGATGCCTACCACCTTGTCCAGATACTCCAGTCCCTCCATGGCGGTGTGCTTGCCGGGGTGGGTCTTCATGCGGTTCAGCTCGGCGCCCAGCCGCTTATAGATGATCTCGTTGACCAGAGAGGACTTGCCGCTGCCGGAGACGCCGGTGACACAGGTGAAGGTCCCCAGCGGCACGGAGATGTCGATGTTTTTCAGGTTATTCTCCCGTGCGCCCCGCACCGTCAGGAGCTTCCCATTGCCGGGACGGCGGGCGGCCGGCACCTCGATGCGCTTTTTCCCACTGAGATACTGGCCCGTCAGGCTGTCGGGATCGGCCATGACCTCCTCCGGCGTACCGGCGGCCACCACCTGTCCGCCGTGGGCTCCGGCGCCGGGGCCGATGTCGATGAGGTAGTCGGCGGCCCGCATGGTGTCCTCGTCGTGCTCCACCACGATGAGGGTGTTGCCCAGATCCCGCAGACGGCAGAGGGTGGCCAGCAGCTTGTCGTTGTCCCGCTGGTGCAGGCCGATGGAGGGCTCGTCCAGAATATACAGCACCCCCATCAGGCTGCTGCCGATCTGCGTGGCCAGCCGGATCCGCTGGCTCTCGCCGCCGGACAGGGTGCCGCTGGAGCGGGACAGGGTCAGGTAGCTGAGGCCCACGGACTGCAAAAAGCCCAACCGGGAGCGGATCTCCTTCAAGATCTGGGCGGCGATGAGCTGCTGCGTCTCCGTCAGGGTCAGGCTGTTGAAGAAGGCCAGCTCCTCGTCTACCGGCAGCTCCGTGGCCTGCCAGATGGACAGGCCGCCCACCGTCACCGCCAGTGCCTCCGGCTTCAGACGGCGGCCCTGACAGGCCGGGCAGGGGCATTGGGACATGAACTCCTCGATCTCCCGCTTGCTGGCGTCGGACTGAGTCTCCTGATACCGACGTTCCAGATTGTTGGCCACCCCCTCGAAGGGCTGGTATAATACGCCCTTGCCACGGGGCTGGTCATAGTGCAGCTCCAGCTTCTCGCCGCCGGTGCCGTAGAGAATGATCTGCCGCACGGACTCCGGCAGCTCCCGCACCGGGGTACGGAGGGAGAACTGATATTTCTTGGACAGGGCCTCGAAATACATCCGGCTGATGCCGTCGGAGCGGATGGAGTTCCAGCCGCTGGCAGTGATGGCTCCGTCCAGAATGGAGAGGCTGTCGTCGGGGATGATGAGGGCGGGGTCCGCCTTCAGCTGCATCCCCAGCCCCGTGCAGGTGGGGCAGGCGCCGTAGGGGTTGTTGAAGGAGAACATCCGGGGCGTCAGCTCCTCGATGCTGATGCCGCAGTCGTCGCAGGCGTAGTTCTGGGAAAAGACCAGATCCTGCTCCTCCCGCAGCAGATTCACGATGACGATGCCGCCGGAGAGGTGGGACGCCGTTTCCACGGAGTCCGTCAGTCGCTGGCCAAGGTCGGGCCGGACGATGAGCCGGTCCACCACGATCTCGATGTGGTGCTTCTTGTTCTTCTCCAGCGGGATATCCTCCGACAGGTCATAGAGGCTCCCGTCAGCCCGCACCCGGACATAGCCGGAGCGGCGGGCATCCTCCAGCACCTTGGCGTGTTCCCCCTTGCGGCCCCGAACCACCGGCGCCAGCACCTGAATCCGAGTCCCCTCCGGCAGGGCAAGGATCTGGTCGATGATCTGGTCGATGGTCTGCTGGCGGATCTCCTTGCCGCACTTGGGGCAGTGGGGGGTGCCGATGCGGGCCCACAGCAGGCGGAGATAGTCGTAGATCTCCGTCACCGTGCCCACCGTGGAGCGGGGGTTCTTGCTGGTGGTCTTTTGGTCGATGGAAATGGCCGGGGACAGCCCGTCGATATAGTCCACATCGGGCTTATCCATCTGGCCCAGAAACATCCGGGCGTAGCTGGACAGGCTCTCCACATACCGGCGCTGGCCCTCGGCGTAGATGGTGTCAAAGGCCAGCGAGGACTTGCCGCTACCGGAGAGCCCCGTCAGCACCACCAGCTTGTCCCGCGGGATGGTGACGTCGATGTTCTTGAGGTTATTCTCCCGTGCGCCCTTGATATAAATATGATCCTGCATGGTGTTTTTCTCCTGTTGATCTCCGATTTATGCGAAGCGATAGGGGTCGGCCACCCGGCGGCTGCCGCAGAGGGCGCAGGCCATGCGCCACATGGCCCGGCCATGGATGCGGTCATGCCACACAAAGCGGCGCAGCACCTTCCGCAGCGTCCAGTCCTCGTCATAGCTGCCGTGGAACACGGCATTGTGAAGGTACCGGGGCTGTCGCTCCAGTGCGGCGAAGCCCGCCCGGCGGCAGATGAGGATATCCGGCTCGTTGCCGACCTCCACCCCGATCTCTCCGAAGTAGTAGGCGTTGACGTTTTTCGTATGCCGGTACATCTCCTCCGCCGTCAGGGGGACGTCCCCGTAGAAGGTCTCCCGCTGGGGGAGGGTGGTGTGTGTCTTGTCGGGGATGGAGCGGTACAGCGTCAGGAAGTCCTCCGCCGACCGCAGGGCCAGTGCCTTCAGTGCTTCATACTCCTCCGCCGTCAGGGGGCGGTGCTCGGAGGGCAGCAGGATGTCGCTGTCGGCATCGTGGACGTTGAGAGAGCTGGCCGCCTCCTGCGTGACAACTCCCACCGCCGGCACCGGCGGCAGACCCAGCCAGCGGCGATAGGCCGTCAGCTCCGCCGGGAGCTTGGAGAGCGCCGCCTGCTGCGTCTCGCCCCGCAGAGCCAACCCCACCGGCTCCTCCGCCCACAGCAGGTGGCCCCGGTCATTGTGCTCGTCGATCAAACGCAGCTGCATCCGTCATTCCTCCGTGATGATGTCCGCCGTATCGGCCCTCACCAGCGCCAACAGTGCCTTGGGATCGCAGGCGATCTGGTACCCCAGCTTCCCCGCCGACACCATGATGACAGGCAGGCTCGCCGCCGTCTCATGGAACACCGTGGGGAACAGCTTTTTCATGCCCACGGGGCTGCACCCGCCGTGGACATAGCCCGTCAGGGGCAGCAGTTCCTTCTGAGGCAGCATGGCCACGGACTTCTCCCCCACGGCATGGGCGGCCTTTTTCAGGTCCAGCGTGGCAGCCACGGGGATATCGAACACGTAATAACCGCCGCTGGCCCCACGGGCCACCAGCGTTTTGAACACCGATGCCGGATCCTGCCCCAGCGAACGGGCCACGGACACGCCGTCGATGCCGCTCTCCGGGTCGTAGGTGTGGGCGGTATAGGGGATCTTCTTCTGATCCAGCACCCGCATGACGTTGGTCTTTTCCTCTTTATGCTTTGCCATGATGTATCTCCTTATGTCAAATACCATATGCCGTCCACCGTCCGGGCATAGAGCCACAGGAGCAGCAGGTGAACGGGATAAAATGCGTAGCACAACCACTGGATGGGGCGGCTGCAATAGCCCCGCCGCCCGTCATAGAGCCAGATGAAGGCAAGGCTCACCAGTGCGTACAGTTCGATGCTGACGCCGCCCACGCTGGCGACACAGAACACCGCCAGTCCCGCCAGCTGGATCAGCCGGTTCCCACGGGACAGGTGAAACAACAAAATCAGGGCCATGCCCCAGCCGCCGTAGTCCGTATGGCAGACCTCCAGCAGCCAGAAGGCCCCGGCAAACGCCGCCGTGGCCGCCAGAAGGTGCAGGGCGTCCGGGGTCCTCTGCGCCCAGTCCGCCGCCCAGCACACCAGCGCCCCGGCCAGCAGCGTCCACAGAACATTCTGGTAGCTCGGATCCAGCGGCCGGCCGCTGAAGGCCAGATCGAAGGGTACCTCCGTCAGCACCGCAAACAGCAGCAGCCGCAGGGCGTACCGCCGCCTGTCATGGGTGCGGATGCAGCCCTCAGCGATCTGAAAGGCGAAGATGGGAAAGGCGATGCGCCCCACGCACCGCAGCCACAGGATCCACGGAAACAGGACGTACCCCATATGGTCCACCAGCATGGTGGCCATGGCGATGTATTTCAGGGTCATGGCGCTGAGCCCGGCACGCTTCTCCGTCATAGCGCTTCCCTCCTCATACCCGGCGGCGACGGCCATGGGCCGCAGCGGCAGCACGGGTCTCCCCCGCAGCGGCGTAGGCCGCCACGTCGAAGGGCTCCGGCACGGCGTCTGCTCGGAGGTACAGGGGGTGATGGGGATGCCCCGCCGCAGAGCGCTTGCCGCAGGTGACCCACCGGGCGCCGGCGGCCTCTCCCAGAGCGATCATATCCCGCAGGCAGGGCCACAGGTAGTCCCGCTTCTCGATGATGGTCCCCCAGGCCGCCCACACCACCGGATCCGGTGTGCGGGAGAGAATGTAGGCAAAGGCCCGCATATTCTCCCGGTGCAGCTCCGGGTTGCAGGTGCGCTCCATATCGTCGGGGGAGGTGGCCCGCTGGGCATAGACGTTGAACATGATGAAGGAGTCAAAGCCGCTGTTGCGGGCGATGCGTTCCACGCTTTTCAGGGTGGGATCCAGCGCACCGGGCCGGGCGGTGGAGGGGTTGATGCCCACACAGATCAGGGGCTTTTCCCCCCGTGTACCCAGAATGTACCGGTACTCGGTGTAGGTGTTGGGGATGAACAGCCACCGGTCCACGTCGTAATCCCGGTTGGGCTGCCGGGCCAGCGCCAGCTGGCGGTCAAAGGAGATATCCCCCAGTTGGCGGATATCCACGGTGGGTATATGGGCCATAACGCCTCCTTTTACTTCTGACCCCGCAGCTCGATGATCTGGTCACGCAGCAGGGCGGCGTATTCGAATTCCAGCATTTTGCTGGCTTCCTTCATTTCCTTTTCCAGCCGGCGGATGGTGGCCCCCCGCTCGGCGTCCGTCAGCTTGCGGTGGGCGGTGGTCTTTTCCTCCTCCGCCGAATGGGAGATCTCCAGCACCTTCCGCACGCTCTTGCGGATGGTCTGAGGAACGATGCCGTGGGCCTTGTTGTAATCGTCCTGTTTCTTCCGGCGACGCTCTGTCTCGGTAATGGCCGCCTTCATGGAGGGAGTCACGGTATCGGCGTACAGCACCACCAGTCCCTCTGCGTTGCGTGCGGCCCGGCCGATGGTCTGGATGAGGCTGGTCTCGCTGCGGAGGAAGCCCTCCTTATCGGCGTCCAGAATGGCCACCATGGATACCTCCGGCAGGTCCAGTCCCTCACGCAACAGGTTGATGCCCACCAGCACGTCGAACTCCCCCAGCCGCAGGTCCCGGATCAGCTCCATCCGCTGGATGGTGGCGATGTCGGAGTGCATATACCGCACCCGCAGGCCAAGGCCCTTCATGTGGTCCGTCAGATCCTCCGCCATGCGCTTGGTGAGGGTGGTTACCAGCACCCGCTCGTCCCGTGCGGCACGGACCCGGATCTCCTCCACCAGATCGTCGATCTGGCCGGTGACGGGCCGCACCTCCACACGGGGGTCCAGCAGGCCTGTGGGGCGGATCACCTGCTCCACGATCTGGTCGGCTCCCTCCCGCTCGTACTCCCCCGGCGTGGCGGAGACGAACACCGCCTGACGGAAGCGCTCCTCGAACTCTGGGAACTTCAGGGGGCGGTTATCATAGGCGCAGGGCAGGCGGAAGCCGTACTCCACCAGGCTCTCCTTCCGGGCCCGGTCGCCGTTATACATGGCCCGCACCTGCGGCAGGGTCACATGGCTCTCGTCCACAAAGAGGACAAAGTCCTCCGGGAAGTAGTCCAGCAGCGTGGTGGGTGGGGAACCCGGCTCCCGGCCGGAGATGACCCGGCTGTAATTCTCGATGCCGGTGCAGTAGCCCAGCTCCCGCATCATCTCCACATCGTAGCGGGTGCGCTGGTCGATGCGTTGGGCCTCGATGAGCTTGCCGTGATCCTCAAAGTAGGCCTTGCGCTCCGCCAGCTCCCGCTCGATCTCCTGCACCGCCCGCTCCATCTTCTCCTTGGTGGTGACGTAGTGACTGGCGGGGTAAATGGCCACGTGCTGCAGCACCCGCTGGGCCTGACCGGTGACGGGGTTGATCTCCGAGATGCGGTCGATCTCGTCCCCAAAGAACTCCACCCGGATGGCGTAGCCGTTGGCGTACACCGGGTAAATCTCCACCGTGTCCCCCCGGACCCGGAACATATTGCGCTCGAAGGCCACGTCGTTGCGGTCGTAGCGGATCTCCACCAGCTTCCGCAGCAGCTGATCCCGTGGGTACTCCTTCCCCTGCCGCAGGGAGATGACCATGTTGGCGTAGTCGATGGGATCCCCCAAGCCGTAGATGCAGGACACCGACGCCACCACGATGACGTCCCGCCGCTCGAAGAGGGCTGCCGTGGCGCTGTGGCGCAGGCGCTCGATCTCGGCGTTGATAGCGGCGTCCTTCTCGATGAAGGTATCCGTGTGGGGGATGTACGCCTCCGGCTGATAGTAGTCGTAGTAGGAGACGAAGTACTCCACGGCGTTTTCCGGGAAGAACTCCCGGAACTCCTCGCACAGCTGGGCCGCCAGCGTCTTGTTGTGGGCCAGCACCAGCGTGGGGCGCTGCACCTTCTCGATGACCTTGGCCATGGTGTAGGTCTTGCCGCTGCCGGTGACGCCCAGCAGCACCTGCTGACGCAGGCCGTTCTCCAGTCCCTCCGCCAGCTTTTCGATGGCCTGCGGCTGGTCGCCGGAGGGGGTATATTCCGAAACAACTTTGAACTGGGGCATGGAAAGCGCCTCCTGCAATTTCAGTGTGTATCACTTTATTTTACCACAAAAATCCCATATGTAAATATGAATTTTGAAACAAATGTTCTGATTTTGTGGAGGGAAAACATGGCAGCGCCCCGCTCCATCCGGAGCGGGGCGCTGAGATGATTTTCTTTGAGTGGGTCAGCCGTACAGAAGGCCGCTGGCCTCCATGGAGACGAAATCCCCGTCGGCCACGATGATGTGGTCCAGCAGGCGGATGTCCATGGTGGCCAGAGCGTCCCGCACCTGCAGAGTGGCGGCCCGGTCCTCCGCCGACGGCAGAGCCACGCCGCTGGGGTGATTGTGGCCCAGCACCACGCCTGCGGCGCCGGACAGCAGGGCGTTCTCCACCACCTGCCGGATGCTGAGGGAGGTCATATCGGCGCTGCCTTGGGACAGGCATTTGCAGGAAAGCACCTTTCCCTTGCCGTCCAGACACACCTGATACAGCAGTTCCCGGCGCTGACCATCCAGCAGGTCCATGAAGTAGGCACCGCAGCGCTCCACGGAGTTGAGGATGCGCTCGGCGGAAACGCTGCGCCGGGCGCAGCGTTGGGCCGCCGGCACCAGATTCAGCAGCACGGCGGCATTCTCCCCGATGCCGGACACCTGCATCAGTGCCTCCGGCGGAGCCTGAAACACAGCGTCCAGCGTACCGAAGTGCTGGATCAGCCGGTGGGCCAGCTCGTTGGTATCCCGGCGGGGGATGGCATAGTACAGCAGCAGCTCCAGCACCTCATGATCCGCCAGACCGTCGGCTCCCTGCTTCAGGAAGCGCTCCCGCTTGCGCTGGCGATGCCCGTCGTGCAGTCCCATGTGTGCTCCCCCCTTCCGGCTTCTTGGGGAAATTATAGCATGACGGCCGCCGGTTGACAAGCGGGATGCCGCAAATCTCCACGGGAGGCATCCGGGGCTTTGGAGCAAAAAACAGCGCCCGTGCAGAGCACGGGCGCTGTGGAGTTCGACACGCAGAGGCTTAGCCGACGATGTTCAGAGTGACATTCTCGGTGCTGGCCAGATTGTCGTAGTTGTTGTCGATGGCGATCTTGCCGTCCTTGATGTCCTGCAGCATGACCTTGTAAGAATCAACGCTCCACTTGGTCAGGGACCAGGTAGCAGTGGGCAGACCCACGGCGTTCTCATTGGCACCCAGAGAGGTCTGGACACCGCCGATGGAGGCGAACTCACCTGCATAGAACTTGCCCAGAGCCCACTGAGCAGAGTCAGCCAGGCCCTTCATAGCGGAGGTGATCACGGTGGTGGACTCACCAGACTGGTCCACGTCCACGCCGACGACCTTGCCCTCCTCAGCAGCAGCGGCAGCGGAGATGGAGGCGAACATGGAGCCGCCGCAGGCGAAGATGACCTCAGTGCCAGTCTGATACCAGCCGGCGGCCATGGTCTGCAGCTCGGGGGAGGCGTTGAAGTTGGCACCATACTGCCAGGAGTAGTTCATTTCTACCTTCTCGTTCAGCTCCTTGGCAGCGGCGTCAGCACCCTGCACGAAGCCATAGCCGTAACGGCAGCAGGCGGGGTTGTTGCCGCCGCCGCCACCGCTGAAGCCCAGCTTGGTGTAGCCTTCCTTGACAACAGCGTAACCGGCCAGATAGCCGCACTGCTCTTCCTTAAAGGCAACGCCGGCAATGTTCTTCAGAGCGGGGGAATCTTTCACATTGGCTTCCTCACCGACGGGATAACCATCAATGAAGACAAAGGACACATCGGTGAACTGCTTGGCCGCCGTACGCAGAGCAGCCTCCTGCAGATAACCGGCGCAGACAACCACCTTGGCGCCGTTGTCCACGGCGGCCTTCATAGCGGCGAAGCGGTCATCATCGGTGGCCTCACTGCCGTTGGCGGGCTGATAGTACTTGTAGGACAGGTTGTTGTTGGCGGCGTACAGCTTCACGCCGTCGTAAGTACCCTGGTTGAAGGACTTATCCTTCAGCTGACCCACGTCGGTGACGAAAGCCACCTCGTACTTGCCGTCGGAGGAGGTCATCTCATCCTGGACCTCATCGGGGTTGGTGATGACGGTGGGGGTCTTGTTGTCATCCGGGGTATCCTTGTTGCCATCGTCCGTGTTCTTGTTGCCGCAGGCAACCAGAGCCAGAGCCATGACAAGCGCAAGGATCATAGCGAGAACTCTTTTCATGATTGTTCTACCTTCCTTCATTTATTCGGGCAAAGCTTGCCCGTTCAGGTGCATTATAACAGATATGACAGAAAAGGGCAAGCCCTATTTGCAGGGTCTGCTGCATTTTTCACCATGACAGGGTTCAGAAAAACTGATGTTTCGGCTGCAAAACCGACTTTATTGGGCCATTTTCACCGCTGCCTCCAGACCGATCTTCATCATATTGGTGAAGGTGGTCTGGCGCTCGTCGGCGGTAAGCTCGGTACCCAGCACCAGATTGTCGCTGATGGAGCAGATAGCCAGCGCACGCTTGCCCAGATAGGCGGCGGTGCAGTACAGAGCAGCGGCCTCCATCTCCACGGCCATGACGCCCATCTTCTGCATCCGGGCGTTGCGGCCGGCGGCGTCATAGAAGGTATCGGAGGAGTAGAGGTTGCCCACGGGCATCTTCACGCCCAGTTCACGGGCCGACTCCACGGCGGCCATCAGCAGATCGAAGTCGGCAATGGGGGCATAGTGGACGCCCAGCTCATACTGGTCGGCGAAGCTGGAGTTGGTACAGGCACCCTGTCCGGCCACCACACTGCCCAGCTCCAGATCGGCCCGCATGGCTCCGGCGGAGCCCACACGGATGATGTTCTCCACGCCGTACTGGGTGTACAGCTCGTGGGCATAGATGCCGATGGAGGGCATTCCCATGCCGGAGGCCATGACGGACACCGGCACGCCCTTGTACGTACCGGTATAGCCCTGCACGCCACGGACGTTGTTCACCAGCACGGGGTTTTCCAGAAACGTCTCGGCAATGAACTTGGAGCGCAGGGGATCGCCGGGCATGAGCACGGTCTTGGCGAAGGCGCCGGGGGCGGCGTTATTATGGGGGGTAGGCATAGATGGTTCCTCCTTTTATTCCTGTTCCATGGCCTTCACGGCCTTGACAATGCGGCTGGTACCCAGACGGTCGGCCCCAAGGGCCACGAAGTCACGGGCATCGTTGAGGTCGGCGATGCCGCCGGCAGCCTTGATCTTCACATGGGGAGCCACATGGGCCTTGAAGAGGGCCACATCCTCACGGGTGGCGCCGCCTCCGCCGAAGCCGGTGGAGGTCTTGATGTACTCGGCGCCGGAGTCGGACACCACACGGCACATCTCGATCTTCTCGGCATCGGTGAGCATACAGGTCTCGATGATGACCTTCAGCAGCTTGCCGTGGCAGGCGGCCTTCACGGCCCGGATCTCCTCCAGCACCTGATCGTACAGGCCGTCCTTCACCCAGCCGATGTTAATGACCATATCCACCTCGGAAGCGCCGTTGTTCACGGCGTCCTCCGCCTCGAAGCACTTGGCGGCGGTGGTGTCATAGCCGTTGGGAAAGCCGATGACGGTGCAGATGGCGATCTTGCCGTCCACGTACTCTGCCGCCCGCTTCACATAGGAGGCAGGGATGCACACGCTGGCGCAGCCATACTTGACGCCGTCGTCGCAGATGGCCTTGATCTCGTTCCAAGTGGCACTCTGGGCCAGCAGAGTGTGGTCTACCTTGGCCAGAATAGACTGAATCTCTTGGTTCATAACAGTTGTCTCCTTTCATAAAAAGGGCGCGCTCTATCCGCACGGGGAGGACGTTCTCCCTTTGTTTTGTGCGTGGATAGTCCATAGATATGCATTATCATATCAGAAAAACCGTCCTTTGTAAACGGCGGAATTGGCCGGGGATGAAAAAGGGACACGGCAAACCGTGTCCCTTGCAGGTCATGCTTATACGTTGAAGCGGAAGTAGATCATGTCGCCGTCCTTGACCACATAGTCCTTGCCCTCGGACCGCAGCAGACCCTTCTCCTTGGCGGCGGCCACGCTGCCGCCGCAGGCCATCATCTCATCGAAGTTGATGGTCTCCGCCCGGATGAAGCCCCGCTCGATATCGGAGTGGATCTTGCCCGCCGCCTGCGGGGCCTTGGTGCCCTTGCGGATGGTCCACGCCCGGCACTCGTCCTTGCCGTAGGTCAGGAAGGAGATGAGGCCCAGCAGATCATAGCTGCACTGGATCAGCCGGTCCAGCCCGGATTTCTCGATGCCCAGATCCTCCAGGAACATGGCCCGCTCCTCCGGATCGTCCAGCTCGGCGATGTCCTGCTCCAGCTTGGCGCAGATGGGCAGCACCTGTGCGCCCTCCTTCTGTGCCAGATCACGCACCAGCCGGAAGTAGCGGTTGTTCTCGTGGTCGGCAAAGCCCGCCTCGTCCATGTTGGCGGCGTAGATGATGGGCTTCAGGCTCAGCAGGTCGCAGGTCTCCACCAGCGCCCGGTCGTCGTCGCCGCAGGAGAAGGTGCGGGCGGATTTTCCGGCGTCCAGATGCTCCGCCAGTGCCTTGAACACCTCCGCCTCGTGGAGGAACTTCTTGTCGCCCTTGGCGGCCTTGGCGGCCTTCTCCACCCGCCGGTTCACCATCTCCAGATCCGCCAGGATCAGCTCCATGTCGATGGTCTCGATGTCTCCCAGCGGGTCCACCGGTACGTTGGTACCGGCATCGGCTACCACGTGCATGATGTTTTCGTCATCGAAGCAGCGCACCACATGGACGATGGCGTCGGTACGGCGGATGTTCTCCAAAAACTTGTTGCCGAGGCCCGCTCCCTGACTGGCTCCCTTCACCAGACCGGCGATATCCACAAATTCGATGACGGCAGGGGTCTTTTTATCGGGCTGGTACATCTCCGCCAGCTTGTCCAGCCGCTCATCCGGCACGGCCACCACGCCCACGTTGGGTTCGATGGTGCAGAAGGGGTAGTTGGCGCTCTCGGCGCCGGCGTTGGTGATGGCGTTGAACAGAGTGGACTTACCCACGTTGGGCAGCCCCACGATTCCTAATTTCATAATGCTTTCTATCTCCTTAAAAGTCTTGATTTTCAAGGGCTTCCGGAATCCGGCGCGCTTGGCTTACGCCATTTTCGCATGGACTTATATGCCAGGAAACCCTGCCTGATTCAAATTGCCGCACAGCCTGATCCAAGGATTCAGATGTGACATGGACGTATCTGTCTATTGTTGTTTTTATACTTGCATGACCCAGCAGCTTTTGCAGCACTTTGGGCTGTACGCCGCTTTCGATTGCCCGTGTAGCATAGGTGTGGCGCAGAGCGTGCATACAGAATTTTTCGATTCCTGCTTCGTCGCACAGAGAGAAAAGAGCCTATCTGCACCGACATAATTATAGCAGATAGGTTCTTTTCTCTCAAGCTGTTTTTACAAATTATCTTTTGCCGTCAGATCACCAGCTTTTGGCTGATGTACTCTTCAAACTCCCGATGCTTGACCAGCTTCTTTGTGCCGACGAACAACACGAAGGGGCAGTTGGGGCTGCGGAGCATACTGTCGATCTTGTTAATGCCGATGTTACTGTATTCTGCCGCTTCTCTGGCGGTCAGCGTCATTTTGAGGTGGATGGGGACGGTGAGAATGTTGTCCATGGAAATGTCTCCTTTCGTGGTGCTTAACCAACGGACACATTTTCCGGTTTTGTCCCAGATTTCTTGAAAAAGTTTCGGAGACGGCGAAACAATCTCTGTGCGCTGCTCCAAATTGCCCTTTCTACTTTCCAACGGGCAAAATGATGCGGAGAGTCACGGTTTTGCCTCACGAGTGGTTGCCTCTCACTTTACAACGGACAAAATTCTTGCAAATTAGGGGGTAGCGCAAAAAATTTTCCTTCCATAGCGAAAGCGGCAGATATGGCGATTCGAAAAGCCACAAAGCAGATTGCAAAAACTCCTGGAGGGGTTGTGTTACAGTGCACAGGATCCATCAATACCGATGAGCTTATACGCATTGTAGATGATAGAGCAGTTCGCAGCGTGGTTAGCACTGGGTTCGGTTTTGATGTGATTGCATTGGAAGAAAACGGTTCTCTCCTATTCGCACGAAGGTATAAAAAATGAGGCAACCCCCCACCAGAACGGGCGGAGGATTACCTCGATAAAACGGAAACATGAGTTTCCTCACTGTCAGTATATGCAATTCCCGAAAAAAGTCAAGAGGGATTTTGTGATGAATGTTGAAATCACCGAATAACACACGGACATGTTTTTGCCTTTTGTCCGGAAAAAGCTGTGCGATATTTCCAAAAAGCCCTCTACTATACAACGGACATCTTTCTGCCGTTTTTTAAGTATCGGAGAAGAAAAATGACCCCGCTTTCGAAAAAGCGGGGTCATCACGATCTGCGGATATTGGGATTTGGGAGAACAGCAAGCACAGCCGCTGTCCGGACACGTGGCGATTTTGGGAGTATCCCAAGCCCTTTGCATTTGGCGTACAGCCCGATGTTCAGAAGGTATTCGATTATGAATCATTCAGTGCCGAGCACTTGCTTTCTTCATGAACTCCAGATAAAGACTGTACAGCACGGCGCAGACGGGAACGCTGAACAGCATCCCTAAGATGCCGAATGCTTCGCCGCCGATCGTGACAGCCATCAGCACCAACAGTCCGGGAAGCCCAACGGACTTGCCGACCACCTTGGGATAAATCAGATTGCCCTCCACCTGCTGCAAAACGAGCAAAAAGAGAATGAACCACAGAGCCTTGCCGGGTTCTGCCAGCAGGATCAAAAACGCACCAAGACCGCCGCCGAGCCATGCGCCGAAAATCGGCACCAGCGCAGTAACAGCCACAAACGCCGAGACCGCACCGGCATACGGGATCCCAAGGATCAGCATTCCAAAGAAGCACAGAACGCCGATGATAACCGCTTCGGTAAGCTGACCGCTGACAAAATTTGTAAATGTCTGGTTGGTCAGAGAGGCGATACTCAGCAGCCGCTGCGCCTTCTTTTGCGGAAGGACTGTCACAACGAGTTTTTTCAAATGTGCCGCGACGACTTCCTTCTTTGCAAGCAGATACAGTGCAAAGACAAGTCCCAAGAGAACATCCACCAAAACGGATAGGACGGAGGTTGCTGCGTCCCACGTTACGGTGAGGATGCCGCTTCCCTCGTCGCTGATCAAGGCGGTGAGCTTCTCGATCAACAGGTCAGAGTCTATGGTGTATTCGGGCAGGACAATATTATATTTTGCGGCAAACTGGACAACGCCTGTCCACCACCGCCCGATCTCCTCCACATAGAGCGGAATGTTTTGGACAAACTCTTCGCCGGATTCCCGCAGGCTGGGGATCATCATAAACACCACGGCAAACAGAATTCCAAGGACAAGTACGGTGCTTGCTGTCAGGCACACAGGGCGGACCAGCTTTGCAGGAGTTTTGCGGCACACCTTGTTCCAGCAGCATTCCAACGGTCGAAGGACTACGTTGATCAAAAAAGCAATTGCGCCGCCGATCAGAAACGGAGTGAACAGTGCAAGCACCTTGCCGAGAAAATGCAAAACAGCATCAAGGTTTACCAGTGCCCATGCGAATACGATCAGCAGCACCAGTGTGCGGGTAATATAGCGAATGATCGTCTGCCACTTGCTTCCCTGCGGTGCGGGATCCTCGTTTCTGTCACCGGCTGTGTTTTGTGGTTTTTTCTCCATGTATTTCCTTTCCGTCGGTATGGGGAGTCCCGTCAAATCCGGAAGCACTTTTGCAGCGCTTTATACTCACCCAATGCCAAAATCGTAATGTCATCGGACAATATGGTGTCCGGTGTAACGGAAACATCCGTTTTTCCGGCTCGTTTGATGCCAAGAATGTTGATGCCAAACTTTCTGCGGATATCCAGCTCACCAACGCTTTTCCCGATCCACGCCTCCGGCACCTGCACTTCAAAGATGGCGTGCTGCTCGTCGATCTCTATGTAGTCGAAAATATGGTCGGCAGTGAATCGGATCGCCGCCCATTTTGCCACCTGTTTTTCCGGGTAGACTATATGGTCTGCACCGTTGCGAAGCAGAAACTTTGCCTGCACATCACGCTCGGCACGGGATACCACGCATTTGGCACCCAGCTCCTTCAGCAGCGAGGTGGTTTCCAGCGAGTTCTGAAAATTACCGCTGATGGTCACAAAACAAACATCAAAATTTCCGATACCCAGCGAACGCAGAAACTCCGCATTGGTGCTGTCGCCGATCTGTGCGTTGGTGACAAACGGAAGCACATCGTTGATCCGTTCCTCATTGGTATCGACTGCCATGACCTGATGCCCCAGTTGAGAGAGCTGCATGGCGATATGCCGCCCGAAGCGGCCTGCTCCGATCAATAAAACATTTTTCATGGGATAGATGCTCCTTTGCTTATCCAATCATGATTCTTTCCTGCGGCAGCTTTGCGTTGCCGCTTTTTTTGCTGGACACCGCCGCATAAATGAGCGTCAGCCCGCCGACCCTGCCCAGATACATCAGTACAATCAATACCACCTGCGAGGGAATATGCAGCTGCGGCGTAATACCCAATGTCAGTCCGACCGTGCCTACCGCCGACGCTGCTTCATACAGGCAGGAGGACAGCGGGAGATTTTCATACACGCTGATAAAAACGCCTCCGCCAAAGAACAGCGCAAGGTACATCGTCAGGACGGTTGCGGCGGTTTTGACGGCGCTGCAATCGACTCTGCGCCCAAAGAGCTGGGCGCTGTCCCGCTGGCGGAAGGTCGCAGTGGCATTGGCAAGCAGAACTGCCAGCGTCGTTGTTTTCATGCCGCCTGCCGTAGACCCCGGAGAGCCGCCAATGAGCATCAGAAGGATCATCACGCCCAGCGATGCGCCGGACATGGCGGGTAGATCGACTGTGTTGAAGCCCGCCGTTCTCGGCGTGACGGACTGAAAAAAGGATGCCAGCAGCCGGTTTTCGGCGGGAAGTGCGGAAAAGTCTGAAAAGAAGAAAAACACAGCAGGCAGAAAAATCAAAAGACCTGTCGTGACAAGAATCACCTTGCTCTGCATTCGGTAGCGATGAAACCGCCACTTGTTTTCAAAGATGTCATCCCACGTCAGAAATCCGATGCCGCCAATCACGATCAACAGCATAATCGTGATATTGATTACCGGACTGCCCGCATAGCCGGTAAGAGATGGATAGCGGTTGCTTTCTGTCCCAAGAATGTCAAACCCGGCGTTGCAAAAGGCGGAGATGGAATGGAATACCGCCATCCAGACGCCACGCCATCCATAGTCACGGCAGAACACCGGCAGCATGGCGAGTGCACCGAGCAGTTCGATCAGAAATGTCCCTCGTAGGATGAACCGTGTCAGCCGGACGATCCCTCCGACCTTTGGCGCTGAGATGGCGTCCTGCATGGTGCTGCGCTGCATCAGAGAGATCCTTCGCCCGGACAGCAGCGCAAACGATGCCGCCACAGTGACAACACCGAGCCCGCCTATCTGAATCAGCGTCAGGATCACCGTCTGGCCAAAGACCGACCAATAGCTGCCGGTATCCTGCACCACAAGACCCGTCACACAAACAGCGGAGGTCGCGGTGAAAAGCGCTTCATGAAATGGCGTTACGCACCCGGCTGTTGTGGAAAGCGGCAGCATCAGCAGCAGCGCACCCAACAGAATGACCCCGGCAAAGCCCAATATGATAATTTGAAAAGACGAAAGGCGGCGCTTTCTGCAAACCACTTCTTCCGACATCATCCTCACCCCTTATGAATCGTGCGATCGCTTTATTGTTCGCAGGCCAAACAGACGCCACATTGCCTGACTGTGATGAAGGATACCCTGTACGCACTCAGATCGGAGACCGTGATCTCCAAATTCTGAGCGGTAAAGGAATCGCCCTTACTGGGGACTCTATTCAGCTGCTCCATGACCCAGCCGCCGACGGAAACACTGTCCGATTCCAGCTTGACACCAAAGAATTCCATAAAATCCTCCAAGCTGACGGAGCAGTCCACACGGTAGGTATTCTCGTCCAGCTTTTCAAAATCTTCTTCCACCTCGTCGTGTTCGTCCCAAATTTCACCGACCAGTTCTTCCAGAATATCCTCCATCGTAACAATACCAAGCGTCCCGCCAAAATCGTCTACGACTACGGCGACATGGGACTTCTGATGCTGGAGCATTTTCAAAATATCCCGGATCTTCGTGTGCTGATAGACGAACAGCGGCTCCGTCATGATCTCCGCAATAGGCTGATCCGTCATCTTGCCGTTGATATAGAAGTCCTTCTGATGAAGAACGCCGACGATCTGATCGATAGTATCCCGGTAGACCAGTAGGCGGGAAAAGCGGGACTGCGTAAAGGCTCTGGCAATTTCCTCATGGCTTTCGCCGATGTCCACGGCCTCCAAGTCGATTCGATGGGTCAAAATTTCTGCCGCCGTCAGGTCACGGAACTCAAGAGCATTGCGCAGCAGCTCGCCCTCGTTTTCGTCAATGCCGCCGTCCTGCGCCATATCCTCCATGAAAAGAAGCAGTTCCTCGTGGGACATTTTGGTGTTGTCGTCCGTCTTGAAGAAACGGGAAACCAGCTTTTTCCACTGGGAAAAGAGAAAATTCAACGGTGTCAGCACCCATATCCAGAGCCGGATAAAGGGCGCACTGAACATGGCAAAGCGTTCCGGCGTGTCCTTTGCAACGCTTTTGGGGGTGATCTCACCAAAAATCAAAACAACGATCGTTACGACGACCGTAGAAACCGTCGCACCCATGTCGCCGTAAAGCCCAACGAACAGAAGTGTGCCGATAGACGCCACCATGATATTGACGATATTGTTGCCGATCAGGATGGTGGAGATCAGCTTGTCATAATCTTCGGACAGCTTGAGCGCCAGCGCTGCCCGCTTGTTTCCATTGTCCGCCAACACCTTGAGGCGGGTCTTATTCAGAGACGAGAATGCCGTTTCTGTGGCGCTGAAATAGGCGGACATGGCGATGCAGGCCACCATTGCGAAAATGCTTCCAAAATAATTCATTTCAGACTCCTTTATGTTCTGTTCATACGATCATTTCATGCAAAAAGACACACCTATACCCGATACCGCAGCAAAGGGCGTAGATATGCCACATACGAACAGACCATATAAGAGCAGTTACCGTTATCGTCGCTACTGTCATTTTCCACGGATTTCTTTCTCCTTTTCGCTGTGTGCTTATATGATAGCATTTTCCCGGTGTAGATTCGGTAAAGAAACGAGTGCGGCGCAATCTCCTCCTGCGAGAAATCTTGAAGCGCTTCCGCTTATGCGATATAATAACTGCTGGCAGTTATTTGTACCACTGGATTTAAGCCGTTTTTCTCCCGGGCTTCGCCCGAAACCGAAAAACATGGCGTATGATACCGCAATAAATTTCAGGAGAAGCATGATGAAGAATCGACAGCGACAAAAGGATACTCTATTTTCGATCCTTATTTTTTGCAGTGCCTTTGCCGTCAATTTGCTGATTCAGAAGCTCTTTACCATGCAGACGCTGGTACCCATGATCTTTGTGTTCGGCGTGTTTTTGATCTCGCTGAAAACCCACGGGTATTGCTATGGCATCACTTCGGCAATTGTCAGCGTATTTGCGGTGAATTTTGCCTTTACCTATCCCTATTATGTCTTCGACTTTTTCGTGGGGGAAAGCATCTTATCTGCCGTCATTATGCTGGCAGTTGCCGTTTTCACCAGTACGCTGAACAGCCGCATTCGGGATCAGGAAAAGCTGCGGACAGAGAATGAAAAAGAGCGAATGCGGGGCAATTTGCTGCGGGCGATTTCCCATGATCTGCGCACACCACTCACCTCCATATACGGGTCCTCCTCCACGCTGATCTCCAAGTATGATGCGTTGCCAAAGGAGCAGCAGCTCAAGCTGTTGGGAGAAATTCAGGAGGACAGCGAATGGCTCATCCGCATGGTTGAAAATCTTCTGTCGGTTACAAGGATCGACGGTGCGAAAGTGGAAGTCGTGAAGACACCCACGGTTCTGGATGAGCTGATCGACTCGGTTCTCATGAAGTTTTCCAAAAAGTATCCGAATCAGAAGGTCATCACACAGATACCGGAGGAGTTTGTGGACATTCCCATGGATTCGCTCCTTATTGAACAGGTGCTGCTGAATCTTCTGGAAAATGCCGTATTCCACGCAAAAGGCATGACGGAGCTGACGCTTTCCGTTTCTCTTGTGGGGGATAAGGCGGTATTTGAGGTTGCCGACAACGGCTGCGGCATCCCGGATGATGCACTTCAAAAGATTTTCACCGGAAGTTATGAAAAGTCCGCCGCACCGGTGGACGGAACCCGCAGCAATATGGGAATCGGACTATCCGTGTGCGCCGCCATCGTCAAGGCGCACGGCAGCGAGATCACTGCGGAAAACAGAAAGGGCGGCGGTGCGGTATTCCGCTTTGCTCTGGAAAGAGGGGGTGAGGACGATGGGCAATAACAAGTACAAGATCCTGATCGTAGAGGACGAGGCCAACATCCGAAGCTTTATCAAAGCCAATCTGGAAACCAGCGACTATCAGGTGCTCTGTGCGGAAACCTGCGAGCTTGGCATGATGATGTATGCCTCCCATCATCCGGACCTCATCGTTCTGGATCTCGGTCTGCCGGATCGAGACGGTATGAGCTTGATTCAAGAAGTTCGGGAGGCAGACACCGTGCCCATCATTGTGCTTTCCGCCCGCTCCAACGAGAGGGACAAGGTAGAGGCGCTGGATCTGGGGGCGAATGACTATATCACCAAGCCCTTTGGCACGGAGGAATTGCTGGCCCGCATCCGCGCCGTTCTCCGCAGCCATCGGCACAGCGAAGAGAAGGAAAGTTTCCATGGTGGGAAATTCCGTCTTCAGGACTTGCTGATCGATTATGATACACGGCAGGTCTTTGTTGGCAAAGAGGAGATCGACCTGACCCAGACGGAATACAACATCATGGCGTTTCTCTCCGTTCACGCCGGAAAGGTGCTGACGTATGCCGCCATCATTCGGGCGGTCTGGGGGTATTCGGACTATGGCAGCGTCAAGAAGCTGCAAGTCAACATGAAGAACATCCGTAAGAAAATGGGCGTGACGCCCGGTGAAAAACGCTACATCATCAATGAGCTTGGCGTCGGATACCGTATGCTGGCGGAGGATGAGGCATAGCGCTGCCAAAGTTCTGCGCCGCTTGACAGGCGTGTACAATGCAAATGAGCTTTTTCCGTTTCTATCCCAAACGGAGAAGGCTCATTTGTGTTTGGGGGATCAAAAATGAAGAGAACATCCAGTACGGAGCTTGCCTATGTATTCGGCATCGTATTTGTCGCATGGGGCGTTGTCCTGATGGAAAAGGCTGACTTCGGCGTGTCCATGGTGGTTGCGCCTGCATACCTTCTTTACCGCTGGCTGTCTCCTGCGTGGAGCTTTGTCACCTTCGGCATGGCGGAATACTGTTTGCAGGCGATGCTGCTGCTCGCCATGTGCCTGCTGCTGCGGTGCTTTCGCGTGTCGTATCTCTTCTCCTTTGTCACGGCGGTCGTCTACGGCTTTGTGATGGACGCTTTCACGCTGCTTGGTGCTATGCTTCCGGCGCGAAGCGTCTGGCTGCGCGCGATCTTCTATGTGCTGGGGATGCTTTTTTGCGCGGCCGGTGTTTCCGCCATGTTCCACACCTACATTTCGCCCGAGGTCTACGAGCTATTTGTGACTCCCTTTTAAGTTAATTGTTGCTACTGCTTGGGTAGCCAACCCTAATGTAGATTTATTCATCAGGGGACATAAAAAGAGACTCTATCTAAATGGATGGAGCCTCTCATTTTAGCCTTTTCCATTTGTTTAGACTGCTCAATCATCAATTTCAATGACTTTTTCATCATCCTCAGACGACACATTGAAATCACCGTTGATAAACATTTTATATGCCCTATTAGCTATAGCTTTTGTTTCTACAAAGTCAAATCCACCACTAATCATCCCGCCAACGACAGGAACGGCCTTTCCTATGTTAACAATCCCTTTTGTGCCGAACTTAGTTACAAATCTGAATCCTACCTTTTGATTGATTTTGGCGAGCACCTCACCAGGAATTTTCTTGACCATAGCCATTACAAACTTGTTTCCAAACTGTATTCCAGCTTGTTTGAGGATTTGGTCAATAGAAATCCCTGCAAGACAAGCATATACCAATGTCTGTACTTGGTCACTATCTGTATCATAACCGCCCATGTATGCTAAGCAAGCAATCATTCGCATTTGGACATACATAACGCTTCCTACATTTGCAGGAATAGCCACCGGTAGGGTTATAAGTCCACCTAGACCTGTTACAAAACCAGAGGTAGTGCATTTAGCAATCTGATAGTTAATAAACTTCCTTGCAGCAGTAGTGGCATCGTTACTCTTTTCTAAGTAGTTATTAGCCAGTTCTTCAACCGGAGGACTGACCTTTGCTATTCCGTGCATTGATTGGTCATACAACTTATCCAGTAACTGCATGATTTCATTTTGACTGATCTTAGCTACCATTATAGTTCCTCCATAAGTATATCTGAGAATACGCCTATAACACACTTTGCATTTTTCGCGAATTGTTTATGGTATCATTATAACAGTCATAACCAAGATTTTCAAGATAATCAGAAAGCCCAGAAGCTATGCAACTCCTGGGCTTTCTGTTATTCCATTGGCTTAATTGTAGATTCAATATAGTCCATTTCTTCCTGCTTTAGGCCATATTTTTCATAGTGCTGTTTGTCTATGTCGGAAACTGACTGTGACCAATCTATAGCGGTAAGGCCGGTCTCTGTGCAGGTGGCGGGTACCTCCGGCACCTGCGCGGTCTTGCCGGTATGGGCGCAGGCGGTGAGGGTCACAGAGGTGCCGCCGGACACCAGCCGCTTTCCGGCGGCGCTGCCATACTGGTCGGCGCTGATACCGTAGCAGAAGCGGATGCTTCCGCTGTTCTCGGCCTTGGCGGCCACCTCCTCCAGCGTACTGGTGCTGGACTTTCTGTCGAAGCCGATGGCTCCGCCCATGGCGCAGTCGACAGAGTCCTTGTTCCGGGACACAGTACCGTAGTTATAGCTGTTGGTGATGGTACACTCATTGAAGAGGCCGGCGATGCCGCCCACGCCACTCTTGTCGTATCTGGGGTGGCCGCCTGTCACGGTCGCCACGTTATAGCAGTCGGTGATGCTGCCGGTGCTGGCCATGCCCACCATGCCGTCTCGGTAAGGAGGATGGCCCGCTCATTGCCTTCGCCGTCCGTATAGTGGATGGCGGCAACGTCATAGCCTTCCCGCCGCTCTGCCTGCACCTGCCCGTCCAGAGCCGAGACCGGCATCACCAAACTCAGCACCATGCACAAAGTCAGCAGCAGCGCCGATACATGCTTCCTGTGCTGCTTTATGTGCAGGTCCCTTCCTCGCTGAAAATTTTTATATGCAGCCCCATAGGGCATGATATACAGCTTCACGGCTTGGCCGGGTCATAGACGCAGCTGCGGACCGTGGCACCGGTGACCGGCACCTGCGCCACCGTCAGAGGGATACGGTACAGGGTGTGCAGCAACTCCTCCGTCAGCATCTCCTCCACCGGGCCGCAGGCCGCCACCGTGCCGCCGTGGAGGGCCAGCACATGGGTGGCGAAGCGAAGGGCGTGCTCCGGATTATGGGTGGACAGCAGCACCGTGTAGCCCTGCTCCGTTAGGCGGCGCACCTGCTGCAGGAGCCGGAACTGGTTGCCGTAGTCCAGATTGGCGGCAGGCTCGTCCATCAGCAAGATCCTCGCCTGCTGGGCCAAGGCCCGTGCAATGAGGGCCAGCTGCCGCTCGCCGCCGGAAATGCGGCGGATGCCCCGGTCTGCCAGCGGGGCGATGCCCACCAGCTCCATCATGCGCTGCGCCGTCTCCATCTGCTGCCGTCCCGGCTGCCGCAGAGGCTCCAGCCCTCCGGCGGCGCCCATAAGCACCGTGTCCCGGACGGTGTAGTCGAACAACGGCTGGCTGGACTGGGGGATATACGCCGCCAGATGGGCCAGCTCCCGCCGGGACAGATGCCGCACGTCCTGCCCGCATAGGGAGATGCTCCCCTGATAGTGGGGCAGAAAGCCCAGCATACAGCGGAACAGGGTACTCTTCCCCGCTCCGTTGGGCCCCAGCACTGCCACCAGCTGTCCGGGCTCGGCCCGGAAGCTGACATCCCGCAGCACCGGGTGGGTACCGTAGGAAAAGGAGAGTCTCTCCACGTCAATGCTCATGCCGTCGCCCTCCCGTGATGATGAGATACAGAAACAGCGGCGCTCCCACGAAGGCCGTCAGGATACCCAGAGGCAGCTCACCGGTGGTCACCAGCCGAGCGATGTCATCCACCGCCAGCAGGAAAGCCGCTCCAAACAGGGCCGCCGCCGGGATCAGCCGCCGGTAGTCGTAGCCGAACAGCATACGACAGAAGTGGGGGATCACCAGACCCACCCAGCCGATCATGCCGGACACCGCCACACTGGCGGTGGTCAGCAGCGTGGCGCACAGGATCACCACCAGACGCAATACCCCCGTCCGCACGCCCATGGACTGTGCCTCCTCCTCCCCCACCGTCAGCAGGTTCATCCGCCAGCGCAGGAGAAACAGCGGCAGCAGTCCCACCGCCACCGGCAGCACCAGAAAGCGCACGTCCTCGGCCTTGATGGAGCTGAGGCTGCCCATGAGCCAATAGGTGATGGCAGGCAGCTGCTGCTGGGTATCCGCCACCAGCTTGATAAAGGACGTCCCGGCGGAAAACAGGGAGGAGATCATCATACCCGCCAGGATCAGCGCCACCGTGGGGTCTGAGTGGGACAGACGGCTCACCAGCCACGCCGCTGCCACGGCCAGCAGACCGAAGCAGAAGGCGGACAGGGAGATGCCGAAATACCCGGCCCCCAGCAGGATAGCCAACGCTGCGCCGAAGCCTGCGCCGGTGGAGGCCCCCAGAATATCCGGCGACACCATGGGGTTGCGGAACATCCCCTGATAGGCCGTACCGGAGACGGCCAGCGCCGCACCCACCAGCACCGCCGCCGCAATGCGGGGCAGGCGGATGGCAAACACCACCTTCTCGTCGCTGACGGACCAGTCCGCAGCGCCGCCGGTGAGCCTTGTCCACAGCATATGCAGGAGCTTGTCTACGGACAGACCATAGCGCCCCACCAGCATGGAGCCCAGCAGAAGCAGCAGGCACACCCCGCCCAGCAGGAGAAAGCGCCGCCGGTAGGTCCTCCCGGTCATCAACTTCTCCATGGGTCAGTTCCCCGCCGCATTGGGGACGATGTAATAGGTGCCGGTCTTGGCATCATAGTACACCTCCCCCCGCTTTTCCAGATCCGCCATATAGCCGTTATACCACCGGCGGCGCACCGTGGATACACACAGGCACACCGCAGCGGCGATGCAGTCCGGCAGGGGCCTTTCGCCGCTTCGCATGGTCTCCAGCAGCCGGGGCAGACTGGCGTTCATATGCCGCCGCTCTCCCAGCAGCTCCGCCAGCCACCAACCCAGTGAAAACACGGAAAACGCCAACAGCAGCAGGCAGATCACCAGCGGAATCTCCATGGCGCTGGCTGCTGCCCGCAGGATATTGTGAAACAAGGTGCTCATTTATTCGTCCCTCTCTTTTTTGAAATACAGCACCCGTGCGCCGCCGGGTTCGCCGGTAATGCGGCCGGTCTCGTCGTAGACGGGCATCAGATGGGCCGGAAGATCTTCGAAATAGTACCGGGGCCGAAACAGCTCGGACTTCGTAAAGGAGGGGAAGACCCCACGTCCTGATCCCGTATATAGAACTGCACCGACCGTACGTCGTTCAGATGGATGCGGGTATACTCCAGCAGCTCATCGATGTGGATGCCGTAGGCAGAGTCCACCACCACCCGGTAGTCTCCCTCCCCCGTGGGACGGAAGAAGGTATGTGCCTCGTCGTACATGGTGAGGTTCTCCTGAAGTTCTGTCCAGTGGTACGTCCCCGCCTCCACATACCGGCTGCTGTCCATGCCGTAATAGCCTACCTTCACCGTCAGGGTGTCGGTGGCGATGCCGTCGGCCTCCGCCCTTCCCGGCAGTAGGCATACCGCCGTCAGACAGGCCAGCATCCACAGGGTCAGCCGCCGCAGGCGGATATTGCACTTCTTCCTCGCAGGTTCTCCTCCCCGTATGGGGTCACGTCCGCAGGGTGGATCGGCTCAGCATCTCAGCCGCCTCCTCCGCCGACAGGTCATAGTGCCAGAACAGCCGGTAGTACTCCTGTGCCACAGCCGTCATATCGTAGTCATACAGTTGGGGATACAGCAGATTCCCCAGCCACCAGATGCCCAGCACCCGGTTCACCGACGGCGGGGAACTCATCCAGTCGTAGGGCAGGCCCGGTATCTCGTAGTACCGCCCCTGCTGCACGGCGGTGAGACCCGCCCAGTCCCCTTCCGTCAGGGTATCGTAGGGGCCGCCGGAGGACAGCAGAATAACATTCGGCTCCACGGCGTATACCTCCTCCAGACTGACGGTGGTACCGCCGCCCCGGTTGGTAACTTCTTCCGGGATGATGGCGTTCACCGCTCCCACAAGGTCGATGACATCCGCCTGTACGGACCCGGCTGCGTTGCAGGCAAGGCCCGTGGAGCCGGTGCCGAAGAGCACCTTGAGTCGCTGAGACTCCGGGATTTTTGCGGCGTTGGTCTGGGCCATGGTGACAGTGCGGTCAATGAACTGCGCCAGTTCCTCCGCCTGCTCCTGCCGCCCCAGAATGTCCCCCAGCATCCGGTAGGCCGCCGCCATATCATCCAGATCCGCTTCGATGAAGATGGTGGGGATGCCCGTCTGCTTCTGAATGGTGTCCATGTCCTTGGCGATGCTGTCCTTGGCGTCGCCCAAGTCGATAATGAGCTGGGGCTGGGCGGCGATGAGGGACTCCATATTCAGGTTGGCCTTGCTGCCGTAGAACTGGCCGAAGGTGGGCAGATACCGCATCTCCTCCGGAAAATAGGACATCTGTGCCGTGCTGGGGCTGCTGCTGAGCCCCACCAGCAGGTCATAGGCCACCGGCATCAGGATCATCTGGGCTGTGGAGCCGCTGGGTGCAATGCGTGTGATCTCGGCAGGGATCTCCACCTGCCGTCCGGCGGAGTCGGTGATCATCCGGGTCTCCACCCCTTTCAGGGGGTCGTAGCCCGCCTGCTTGCCGCCGCAGCCAACCAGCAGGCACAGGCACAGTGCCAGTACCAGCGATATCCACCGCTTTCCACTCGTTCTCTTCACCGTTTTTCCTCCGTTATCCTCATTTGCATATCACGCTCGCCGAAAAGAGCGCCGCACCATGGCGGCAGTCTTTTCTATCGTAAGTCTATTTTACCATCTGCCCCGGCAAAAGAAAATATCCTTTTCGCAAAGCAGAACATAATTCCGTATGGCGGAACGCCCTACGCATTATAGCCCAGCTCCCGGCTGAGACTCCCGGCGGCGGCGCAGACCATGTCCACCGCCTCCTCGAACTCCCCGGAGGCAACATGGCGAAACAGGCCCACCACCGTCAGGGTGTAGCGCATCTGCCCCTCCCGGTCGAACACCGGAGCCGACACGGACCGCAAGCCGATCTTGTACTCGCCGTTTTCGATGGCATATCCCCACTGGCGGATACGCTCCAGTTCCTCCGTCAGCGTCGCCAGGTCCACGATAGTATGGGGGGTAAAGGGATCCATGCCCTGGCCGTTCATCAGATAGCGCACCGTGGCATCCGGCAGCTGGGACAGCAGCAGTTTCCCCTGCGACGTGGCGTGAAGGGGCGTACGGCCGCCGATCTCCGATGCCACCTGGATCCCCGTGCCGCTGACCCGCTGGTCGATGACCACGATGTTGCTGCCCTCCACGCAGGAGAGCAGGGCCGTATACTGGGTCTGTTGGGCCAGCCGCTCCAAATGGGGACGGGCGCAGCGGGTGATCTCCCACGCAGCGGACACGCCGCAGCCCCACTCGAACAGCTTTGTCCCCAGATAGTACCGGCCATCCGACTCCTGCCGGATGCAGCCGTAGCTCCGCAGGGTGGCCAGCAGCGAGTGGATGGTGCTCTTGGGGTAGCCGGAGGCCTGACTCAGCGCCTGAAGGGTCATGGGAACCCGGCTCCGGTTCAGCAGCTCCAGCAGCTCCAGCGCCTTGCCCAGCGACCGCACGCTTCCCTTTTCCTGCGGCATCATACGTCCTCCTTCCGCCGGGGGATGGGCCGAAAGTCCGGCTTTCCCGGCAAGCTGCCGGGCAGCCCTCGCTCCATAGGCGGCGGAGACGGCACCTCGTCGTCCCGCTCCCCGGCATAGAAGGCCCGGTTGTTCTCCACCAGCTCCGCCAGCGTCACCGGACGATAGCGGTTCACATCCACTCCGGCATTCAGCACACGGGGCAGCTGCCGCAGCAGCTCATAGTCCCGGCCCCGTCCGTGGTGGAGGTGTCCGTGGATCATATAGCCCCGCTTGTGGTACAGCATGGGATAGTGACACAGGAGGATGTGGGTCTCCCCGTCGTCGATCTCGTTGAAGTCCGTCACCGTCTCGAACCAGCGGTACAGCCGCCCGGCGTCCTCATAGCCGGTGTCGTGGTTGCCACGGATCAGGTGCTTATGGCCCGACAGCCGCTCCAGCAGCTCTCCCGGCACCCGGCCGCCGTTCCAGCCGATGTCTCCCACCAGATAGACGGTGTCCTCCGGACCCACGGTGTCGTTCCAGTTTTTCACCAGTGCCTCGTCCATCTCCTCTACGGTGGCAAAAGGCCGGGAGGGAAGCAGCAGTGCATAGTGAAAGTGCAGATCGGCGGTATAGTAGATCATGGTGCTCTCCCTTCTCCGGCGGATATTTTTCTCTATCATACCGTCTCCGCCGGTCTGCGTCAAGCGTTCATTCCGTATGGCGGAATTTTTCTACGTTTTTCCGGCCTCAGATTCCGCTATGCCGTCGAAATGTCCAATTCCCCGGAAATGGACCGGCGCAGTCCATCGGGAAAATCCTCCGTTTCCGGGCAGAAAAAAGAGCGCCCCGCAAGGCGCTCTTTTCAGTACGTTATGATGGGGATCGCTTACTCCTCCGTCTCGTCGGCAGGCTCTTCCGCAGGCATGGTCTCCTCCATGGATACGCTGTCGGCAGCGCCCTCCTCAGGCACCAGCTCCTCAGCGAAATGGCGGTAGGCGTTCAGGCCGGCGCCGGCGGGGATCAGCTTACCGATGATGACGTTCTCCTTCAGGCCCACCAGATGGTCCACCTTGCCCTTGATGGCGGCCTCGGTCAGAACCTTGGTCGTCTCCTGGAAGGAGGCAGCGGACAGGAAGGAATCGGTGGCCAGAGATGCCTTGGTGATACCCATCAGCAGCTGGGTATAGGTGGCCTCCTGCAGCGGCTCACCGGTCTCGGCGTTGACCTCACCGGCGGCGATGCGGGCCCGCACCTTGGCGTTCTCGTCCTCCACCTCCAGCACGTCGGCCATGGCGCCGGACAGCAGGCCGGTGGCGTCATTAGCGTCCTCCACACGGACCTTGCGCATCATCTGGCGGACAATGACCTCGATGTGCTTATCGTTGATGTCCACGCCCTGCTGACGGTACACCTTCAGGACCTCCTGAATGAGGTAGTTATGCACCGCAGAAGCGCCACGGATCCGCAGCACATCGTGGGGATTCAGTGCGCCGTCCTGCAGCTGGCGGCCCTTCTCGATGACCTCGCCGTCCCGCACCTGCAGACCGGTGTGGGGCATGGAGTAGGTCCGGGTATCGCCGTCGTCGGCGGTGACGATGATGTTCAGCAGGCTGCCCTTGGTGGCATCCTCGAAGCGGACCTTACCGGCGATCTCCGACAGGGTGGCCATCTTCTTGGGCTTGCGGGCCTCGAACAGCTCCTCCACTCGGGGAAGACCCTGAGTGATATCGCCGCCGGCCACGCCGCCGGTATGGAAGGTACGCATGGTCAGCTGGGTACCGGGCTCACCGATGGACTGTGCGGCGATGATGCCGACGGCCTCGCCGGGTCCCACCGGCTTGGAGGTGGCCAGATTCATGCCGTAGCACTTGGCGCAGATACCGCTGTGGGCCTTGCAGGTCAGCACGGTGCGGATCTCGGCGGAGTGGATATCGAACTTCTCCAGCAGGGCGGCGTCGTCCTCGGTCATCATGTGATCCTTGGAGATCAGCACCTCGTCGGTGCCGGGCTTCAGGATATCCCGCACCGGGAAGCGGCCCTTGACACGCTCGGAGAACTTCTCGATGACCTGGCCGTTCTCGCTGATCTCGGACACCACGATGCCCTTGTCCACGCCGCAGTCATCCTCACGGATGATGACATCCTGACACACGTCCACCATGCGGCGGGTCAGATAACCGGAGTCCGCAGTACGCAGAGCCGTATCGGCCAGACCCTTACGGGCGCCACGGGAGGAGGTGAAGTAGTCCAGCACGGACATACCCTCACGGAAGTTTGCCTTGATGGGGATCTCGATGGTCTTACCGGCGGTGTTGGCCATCAGGCCACGCATACCGGTCAGCTGACGGATCTGCTTCATGGAGCCACGGGCGCCGGAGTCAGCCATCATGAAGATGGGATTATACTTATCCAGGCTGGCGGTCAGGGCGTCGGTAACGTCGTTGGTGGTCTTTTCCCACTCACGCACCACCAGCTTGTAGCGCTCCTCGCCGGTGATGAAGCCCATGTTGTACTGGTCCTCGATATCCACCACTCGCTGCTCCGTCTCGGCAATGAGGGAATACTTCTTCTCAGGCACCGTCATATCCGCAATGGAGATGGTGATGGAGCCACGGGTGGAGTACTTATAGCCGGTGGCCTTGATGTTGTCCAGCACCTCGGCGGCGATGGTAAAGCCGTACTGCTTGATGGTGCGGTCCACGATCTTGCCCAGCAGCTTCTTGCCGCAGGTCTCGGTGATCTCGTAGTCGAAGAACTTATCGGAGGGCGTACCGTCCTCGTTGAAGCGCTTGACAAAGCCCAGATCCTGAGGGATGTTGCGGTTGAAGATGATCCGACCGGGAGTCGCCCGCACCACATGGCGCAGCGTCTCGTCGCCCAGTTTCTTCTCCACCCGCACCCACACGGGCTGGTGGATGCCGATGATGTGCTCGTTGTAGGCCATCAGCACCTCGTCCTCGTCCCGGTAGACGTTGAGGCGGTTCTGCTCCTTTTCCTCGTCGGTGAGCTCGTCGTAGCTCTTACCGGCCAGCGCAAAGTCGATGCCCTCGGGCCAGAACTCGTCGTTGGTCATCTGGCACATACCGTTTTCAAACCGCTCGAAGGTCAGGTAGTAGGAGCCCAGCACCATATCCTGCGTAGGCACGGTGACGGGGCCGCCGTCCTGGGGACGCAGCAGGTTGTTGGCCGACAGCATCAGCAGACGAGCCTCGGCCTGAGCCTCGGCGGACAGGGGGACGTGGATCGCCATCTGGTCGCCGTCGAAGTCGGCGTTGAAGGCGGTGCAGTTCAGGGGGTGCAGCTTCAGGGCACGGCCCTCCACCAGCACCGGCTCGAAGGCCTGAATGCCCAGACGGTGCAGCGTAGGCGCACGGTTGAGCATCACGGGGTGATCCTTGATGATCTCGTCCAGAGCGTCCCACACCTCGGTGCGGCCCTTATCCACCATCTTCTTGGCGGACTTGATGTTGTTGGCGGAGCCGTCCTCCACCAGCTTCTTCATGATGAAGGGGCGGAACAGCTCCACGGCCATCTCCTTGGGTACGCCGCACTGATAGATCTTCAGCTCAGGGCCCACCACGATCACGCTTCGACCGGAGTAGTCCACACGCTTGCCCAGCAGATTCTGGCGGAAGCGGCCCTGCTTGCCCTTGAGCATATCGCTCAGGGACTTGAGGGCACGGTTATTGGCGCCGGTGACGGGACGGCCACGGCGGCCGTTGTCGATGAGGGCATCCACGGCCTCCTGCAGCATCCGCTTTTCGTTGCGGACGATGATGTCGGGGGCGTTGAGCTCCATCAGGCGCTTGAGGCGGTTATTGCGGTTGATGACCCGGCGATACAGGTCGTTGAGGTCAGAGGTAGCGAACCGGCCGCCGTCCAGCTGCACCATGGGGCGCAGCTCCGGGGGGATCACCGGCAGCACGTCGATGACCATCCACTCCGGCTTGTTGCCGGACAGGCGGAAGGCGTCCACCACCTCCAGCCGCTTCACCACACGGGCCTTCTTCTGGCCGGAGACGGTTTTCAGCTCGGCGTGGAGCTGCTGGCTCAGGCCCTCCAGATCCACCTGCTGCAAAAGCTTCTTCACGGCCTCGGCGCCCATACCGGCGTCGAAGTCATCCTCATACTTCTCCCGCATATCCCGGTATTCCTTCTCGGAGAGGATCTGGTTCTTCACCAGCGGCGTCTCGCCGGGATCGGTGACGATATAGGCGGCGAAGTACAGCACCTTCTCCAGAATACGGGGGCTGATGTCCAGCAGCAGGCCCATCCGGGAGGGGATACCCTTGAAGTACCAGATATGGCTGACGGGGGTGGCCAGCTCGATGTGGCCCATGCGCTCACGGCGCACCTTGGCCCGTGTGACCTCCACGCCGCAGCGGTCGCAGATCTTGCCCTTATAGCGGATCTTCTTATACTTGCCGCAGTGGCACTCCCAGTCCTTGGTGGGCCCGAAGATGCGCTCACAGAACAGGCCGTCCCGCTCCGGCTTCAGGGTGCGGTAGTTGATGGTCTCCGGCTTCTTCACCTCGCCGTAGGACCACTCACGGATCATTTCCGGAGAAGCGATTCCGATTTTAATGGCGTCAAATGTTGCGTAACTCATAGTATGCTGCTCCTCCTGTCCTTAAAATTCTTCCCCGTCGCCGTCGTAGGAAGCGTCCACTTCCTCGTCAGCCACGTAGTCAAAGCCCGCATCCGCCAGCTCGTTGTCGTCGGCATAGCGGTTCTGGCGCTCGTCGTCAGCATCCATCCGGGCCAGATTGAAGGTATCCAGAGCGTCCTCGTCCTCCTTCAGCTCGATCTGGTTGCCGTCCTCGTCCAGCACCTGAATGTCCAGGCACAGGGACTGCAGCTCCTTCACCAGCACCTTGAAGGACTCCGGTACACCGGGAGTGGGTACGTTGTGACCCTTGACAATAGCCTCGTAGGTGCGGACACGGCCCGTCACATCGTCGGACTTTACCGTCAGGATCTCCTGCAGGGTGTAGCTGGCGCCGTAGGCCTCCAGCGCCCACACCTCCATCTCGCCGAAGCGCTGGCCGCCGAACTGGGCCTTGCCGCCCAGAGGCTGCTGGGTCACCAGAGAGTAGGGGCCGGTGGAACGGGCGTGGATCTTATCATCCACCAGATGGTGCAGCTTCAGGAAGTACACATAGCCCACCGTGACCTTGTTGTCAAAGCGCTCGCCGGTGCGGCCATCGTACAGCCAGCTCTTGCCCTCCGGGTCCAGACCCGCCAGCTGCAGGGCCTCGGAAATATCCTTATCGGTGGCGCCGTCGAAAATGGGGGTAGCCACCTTCCAGCCCAGCGTCTTGGCGGCATAGCCCAGATGGACCTCCAGCACCTGACCGATGTTCATACGGGAGGGAACGCCCAGAGGATTCAGCACGATATCCAGCGGCGTGCCGTCGGGCAGGAAGGGCATATCCTCCTGAGGCAGCACACGGGACACGACGCCCTTGTTGCCGTGACGGCCGGCCATCTTGTCGCCCACCTGGATCTTGCGGCGCTGAGCGATGTAGACACGGACCACCTGATTCACGCCCGGCCCCAGCTCGTCGCCGTTTTCACGGGTAAATACCTTGGCATCCACGATGATGCCGCTCTCGCCGTGAGGCACCTTCAGGGAGGTATCACGGACCTCACGGGCCTTCTCGCCGAAGATGGCCCGCAGCAGGCGCTCCTCAGCGGTGAGGTCGGTCTCGCCCTTGGGGGTGACCTTACCCACCAGAATGTCCCCGGCGTGGACCTCGGCACCCACCCGGATGATGCCCCGCTCGTCCAGATCCTTCAGAGCATCCTCGCCCACGTTGGGGATGTCACGGGTGATCTCCTCAGGCCCCAGCTTGGTGTCACGGGCGTCGATCTCATATTCCTCGATATGAATGGAGGTATACACATCCTCCTTCACCAGCCGCTCGTTGAGCAGCACGGCGTCCTCGTAGTTGTAGCCTTCCCACGTCATGAAGCCCACCAGAATGTTGCGGCCCAGAGCGATCTCGCCCTCCTGCGTGGCAGGGCCGTCGGCCAGCACCGTAGGATCGTCGCCGCCGTGGACCCGCTCGCCCACGGAAACGATGGGCTTCTGGTTGATGCAGGTGCCGTGGTTGGAGCGCAGGAACTTGATGAGCTTATAGTCCTTGGTCTCGCCGGCGTCATACTTGACGGACACGTTGGTGGCGTCCACCTTGGTGACGATGCCGTCGCCCTCGGCCAGCACCGCCACAGCGGAGTCCAGGCAGATCTTATGCTCCATACCGGTGCCCACGATGGGGGCCTCCGGCCGCAGCAGAGGCACGGCCTGCCGCTGCATATTGGCGCCCATCAGCGCACGGTTGGCGTCGTCGTTGGGCAGGAAGGGGATCATGGCCGTAGCGATGGACACCATCATACGGGGGGAGATGTCCATATAGTCCACGTACTCCGGCTCCACCTGAATGGTCTCGTCCTGATGGCGGCAGGTGATACGGGGCCCGATGAGGCAGCCGTTCTCGTCCACCGGCTCGGCGGCCTGGCAGACGATGTACTGATCCTCCACGTCGGCGGTCATGTAGGTGATCTCGTCGGTGACACGGCCGGAGGGATGCTCCACCCGGCGGAAGGGGGCCTCGATGAAGCCGTACTCATTGACCCGTGCATAGGTGGCCAGATAGGAGATCAGGCCGATGTTGGGGCCTTCAGGCGTCTCGATGGGGCACATACGGCCATAGTGGCTGTAATGCACGTCACGGACCTCCATGTTGGCACGCTCACGGGACAGGCCGCCGGGTCCCAGAGCGGACAGACGCCGCTTGTGGGTCAGCTCCGCCAAGGGGTTGGTCTGATCCATGAACTGGCTCAGGGGGCTGGAGCCGAAGAACTCCTTGATGGCCGCCGTAACGGGCCGGATGTTGATGAGGCTCTGGGGCGTGACGATATCCAGATCCTGAATGGTCATGCGCTCCCGGATGACACGCTCCATGCGGGAGAAGCCGATGCGGAACTGGTTTTGCAGCAGCTCGCCCACGCAGCGCAGGCGGCGGTTGCCCAGATGGTCGATATCATCCTTGGTGACCAGCCCGTGGGCCAGAGCGTTCATATAGTTGATGGAGGCCAGAATGTCGTCCACGATGATGTGCTTGGGCACCAGATCGTCGGCGTGGAGCCTGCACTGCTCCATCAGTTCCTCGCCGCTGTACTGGCTCAGCAGATCCTGCAGCACGTCGAAACGCACCCGCTCCTTGATGCCGCAGCACTCCTTGGGATCGAAATCCACGTAGCGGCTCATGTCGCACATCCGGTTGGTGAACACCCGAATCACATCGCCGCTGTCCAGCTTCACGGAGACCTCCGCCACGCCGATGGCGTCCAGCTCCCGGCACTCTGCGCCGGTGAGGACGTGGCCCTCGTCGAAGAGGATCTCTCCGGTGGCGGGATCGGCCACAGGCATAGCCAGCTGCTGGCCCTTGGCCAGCGTCCACAGGGTCAGCTTCTTATTGAACTTATACCGGCCCACGATGCTCAGATCGTACCGCCGGGGATCGAAGAACAGGTTCTGCATCAGGGTCTCGGCGGAGTCCAGCGTGGGGGGCTCGCCGGGACGCAGCTTGCGGTAGATCTCCAGCATGGCGTCCTCATACGTCTTGCAGGCGTCCTTCTCCAGAGTCACCACGATGCGGGGATCGTCACCGAAGCGGTCCATGATCTCGCTGTCAGTCTTGAGGCCCAGCGCACGGATCAGGCAGGTGATGGGCAGCTTCCGGTTCTTATCGATGCGGACCCAGAACACCTCGCTGGTGTCGGTCTCGTACTCCAGCCATGCGCCACGGTAGGGGATGACAGTGGAGGTCAGCAGGGGCAGATCGGTCTTGAGATCGATCTCCTTGCCGTAGTAGATGCCGGGAGAGCGGACGATCTGGCTGACCACCACACGCTCGGCGCCGTTGATGACAAAGGTGCCGGAGTGGGTCATCAGGGGGAAATCACCCATGAAGATCTCCTGCTCCTTGATTTCGCCCGTCTCCTTGTTCCGCAGCCGCACGCTGACCTTCATGGGGGCGGCATACGTGGCGTCACGGGCCTTGCACTCCTCCACGTCATACTTGGGCTTCTCGTCCATGCTGTAATCGATGAAGCTCAGCTCCAGATTACCGGCATAGTCCGTGATGGAGGCTACATCCGCAAACACCTCCCGCAGGCCGGTATCCAGAAACCACTTGTAGGATTTCTTCTGGATCTCCAGCAGGTCGGGCATCGCCATGACTTCCTCGTGTCTGGCAAAATTCTTTCGCAGGGTCTTGCCATAGTACTTGTCCTTGGCCATCTTCAACACTCACGCCTTTCTTTTAGCTTTTTAACATCCTCTTACACATCCACGCCGCCTGTCCCGGCCTCCGCAGGGGCCGTCTCCGGCACAGGCTCTCCCTCGCCGTGAGGGCGCCGCCTTCGTCGTGATACGCGCGGGTCAGTTGTCCGTTTTCTGCTATTCCCGCTTGTAATTTCCGCCGAAAGCTGGTATCATACACTTACGGATGAAGTGGGAATATGACCCCACTATCCGAATATAAGCGTCTTATTGTACCAAATGTGTCTGCGTTTGTCAACCCCTTCCGACTCGATTTTTCTTCGAGCCGGTTTTTTGTTGCCATAGAACAGAAGATCCCCCCATACGAGCCAACATAAAAACAGGCGGG
>CDZT01041540.1_pt1 | contig 87789 bp, 79 predicted proteins | sample 557531 | NCBI WGS metagenome assembly CDZT01 (sample SAMEA3182066, study PRJEB8094) | gut metagenome | biome: human; feature: gut; material: Stool; isolation source: human stools | place: Canada | collected 2013-03-05
GATAAGCGGTGTCTGTCCGAACAATTTCCCCTTTGGATGGAATACGCATCTCTGTGATTTTCAGCTTTTCTCTCCCGGCCAGGGCCACCGTATCCCGCAGGCGCAGCGTTCCGCTGTATAACCGTAGATAGACACGCCGCTGGCCGCAATCGGTGTACTCAACCTTGAAAACGCTGCCGCATAGGGCGGCGCCCCCCTGTTCCCCAATCGGTTGGAACAGCCCTGTCACCGCATCCATCAACGGTTGAATGCCAAGGCCATTTTTGGCGCTGCCATGATAGACTGGGAACAGGGAGGCGTCTTGAACCCGCTGCTGTTCCTCCCGCGCAAGTTTTTCCCGGCTGATTGGTTCTCCTGCGATATACTTTTCCAATAATTCATCGTTATTTTCGATGACCGCATCCCATGCTTCTATGTCGGTATTTTCCTCCAGGACTATTTCCGGGGACAGCGACACCGTCTGCTTGATGATAATATCGGCGGAGAGCTTATCCCGAACAGACTGAACCACGCTCTGCAAATCAACGCCAGCCTGGTCGATCTTGTTGATAAAGATAACGGTGGGAATGTTCATTTTCCGCAGGGCATGGAACAGAATACGGGTCTGGGCCTGCACGCCATCTTTAGCGGAGATCACCAAGATGGCCCCATCTAAAACAGCCAAAGAGCGGTACACCTCCGCCAAAAAATCCATGTGGCCGGGCGTATCCACAATGTTAACTTTACATCTGTGCCACTGGAAGGAAGTGACTGCCGCTTGAATGGTAATCCCACGCTGCCGCTCCAAAAACATGGTGTCCGTCCTCGTTGTCCCTTTTTCGACGCTCCCCGGTTCTGAAATGGCTCCGCTGGCATATAGCAGGCTCTCCGTCAAGGTCGTCTTTCCAGCGTCTACATGGGCAAGAATTCCAATATTGATTATTTTCATGTGATTGTCCTCCCTTTACAGCCCCAAAGGGCATAAAAATCCCCAGCAGTAAAATACTTTTACCACTGGGGATTATAAGTTGCGGACATACACATATACAGCATACACCTGTTTGTGATTGCTGTTTTTGGGGATATGTCAAAATTGATAAGGCAAAAGTATTCTTAAATTGGGTACAAAAAACTAAGCCCCTACAAAAGGAGCTATCATAATCCTTTGTTCCCACTATTTGATTATAGTTTTATTTAAGAATACCTTGCCGCATATTTTTTACTCCTTTTCTGGATTAAATCATTGTATCACATCAGTTTTAGGAAAGCAAGTACCTAAAAGAAATTTTTCTTCCCCTTATATGTAACAATCATACCGGCTTCCTAGCGTTCAGAATGTTTTCTGCTGTCTGCTGTGGTGTTTGGTTGGAATTGTCCAACCAAAAGCCGATCCGTGGTGTTGTCTGCATTTTACTAAATACAAATTCAATGTATACAGAAAGATATAAGGAGTGGGAGGGATTCCGCCGTAGTTGGCATTGTAGGAAAATCCAAAAGTTTAGATTTTCCCACAATGCTTATCTTTTGGTCTTTGGTTCGGAATAGTGTAGTGCTGGCGGTCTATCTCTTGTTTTCGGTTGCTTGCTTCCTTACCGTACATGAGCATTCTTGCAAGTACTGAAAATATCGTTCTATTTCTTGTAAAATTTCAGGGCTGGCTTTATAAAGCTGTTCATATAGACCTTTGGGTTCATTGACGAATTCTGAGGCACTTTCGTATCCCTCCGGATAGTCTGCTTTTTGTCCCTGGAGCTGGACATGAATGACCGCATTTACGGTATCTTTTCCCAGCTGCGAAAGCTGCCGGTATTGATGGATAAGCCTTTCTTCCTGTGCAGAAAATTTGTGATCTGAAGCTTGTGTATCTTCGAGCAATTGCAGTGTATCGGGTTGTGGATGGAGAAGCATATTTACGGGAATATTGAAGTAATCTGCGATTTTGTTCAGGATGCGTGGCCGTGGCTCATTGCGGCCTTGTTCCCAAGCTGAAACAGCACCCATGCTGACACCGCAGATATCGGCCAATTCTTTTTGTGATAAGCCTTTTACTTGTCGGATATTCCGGATTGTTTCACCGATTGTCATGGCGACACCTCCCTATATAAAATATTACTATTAATGTCTATTTTTTTCAACATTAAGTATAAAAAAATCACTATGAAGTATAGAAAAATGTACTTTTACTATTGTTAAATATATTTAAGTGTGATAAAGTATAGTGAGAGGAGGCGAGGTATGTGATGAGATTATCTTTGATACAGGCAAGAAAATTAAGAGGCAAACGGCAAATTGATCTTGCAAAAGTGCTTGGAATCAATGTTCAAACCTATCGAAAGCTGGAAAAGAAGCCGGATTTATTGAAGATAAAGGACCTCCGTATTTTATCGAAATACCTTGATATTCCTATGGAAAAGTTCTTGCTTGTAGAAAAAGATAACGAGAAATAACTATACTTTGATGTACTTTTGGTTCTGAGGTGATTAAACTTGGTGAAAGGAGACGCCTATGTTTGGAGCAAAATCTATTTCAAAACTTTTCCTCGGGTCTATGCTGCTTATTATGCCTGCTGGGTCCTTTGCATATGTTGATGACGCCGGCATTATGGACCACTTTAACTATGCCAACGATCAGTGTTTGTATGATTATTTAAATCATAATGACTACAAATTTTATAACAAGGATCGTTGGTCGGATGCGTACCTTAAAAAGGACCACAGTCTTTTTATGACTATCAGCAATAATCCGTTTGCAGGGATTCGGCGTCAACCGGGCTTGCTTTATACCATCCTCATCATGAAGCCAGGGTATCAGACTGACAAAGGAATCGAAGTAGGTATGAGTTTGGAGCAGGTCATAGCAGCATACGGTGAGCTGCTTTATTCTGGAGATGTAGACAAATACAGGAATACACCGAATACAGGGTATGCCTTGGAGGGCACATATACTTTCAAGACGAAATACGGAGATCAAGAACGGTTTAAATACTATATGATTTCTTATTTTGATTTAGATAGCCATTGGGTAGAATTTTTGGTTGACAAATCATCTAAAAAAGTGAAGGCTATCGGGTATTTTTATGGGGACCCTCGTTCGGGGATTTCCAATAATCGGGATTTAGTCTATGAATTGAATGATTGGGGTCTGTGGCCGATTGTATTAGCCGACAGAATTAACGAACATCCGTTGAAATCCAGCTGGCGGGCCATTGCAGACGCATGGAAAGGTATATAGGGGAGGTGAAATCATGAAAAAGACTTTCGATAAACCATTGGACGGGCAGAAGCAGCCAGCTAATGAAAAAAATGACACAGCATATATCTACGGAACACTGGGAATGGCTGAGAAACTGGATCGAGCCGAGAAAGAACCGGGAATTCCCTTTAAATCTTTGGATGACGTGGCGAAATAAGCAATGCCCTGCAAGAGATAGTTGTTATGAATATAGAATTGGAAAAGGAGCTACACTATGAGTAATCATGAAATTGGTCATGTTATGGACATCGCCATTAAAGGAATTTTGGATTTATATGATGAAGGTGCATTTTCCGCAGCGACAGCGAGAAAATTAATTAAAACAAATTTGCGGCTCGTTGCAGGTTACGATGGCAATACTTATGAAGCGCTGGAAACGATGGCCTATACGCATTGCGGCAATTGTTTGAAAAAATATGCCCAGGGTGAAAAATTTATCGTAGAAGTAGAGGCACACGATTGCATCACTCCAGAGGATAAACTTGATAGGACTTGGTGGGACAATGTAACGAATAAAACAGAATACATCGGTGCATCTCTTTGCATGGACTGTTTTCAAAAAATCTTTAAAGATGCTTTGCCAGAAGCAACAAAGGAACGAATTATGAAAGAAGCTTCCAGAACCAGTGAAGACAATTCGGGTACTAGTTATCTTTGGTAAAAAATGATATGAGTGTCTATGTGACAAGCCCCCTGCACTAGCGGTACGGGGGCCTTGCTTTATTGTCGGAAATTTTATAATCTGCTACAATGAGTCTGAGAGGAGGCGGCAATAGGGATGGAAAAAGATTCATTGCTTCAGGGGGAATCTAAAAACGTGGAATATAAGGAAATGGTTCCGGAAGACAGTCAGAAATATATGAAATCTGTTGTTGCCTTTGCTAATGGAGATGGCGGGCGGATTGTATTTGGTATTGAAGACGGAACGATGCAGGTTGTTGGTATTCCCCAGAGCGACCTTTTTCGACTGATGGATGCTATTACTAATGCGGTTACGGATAGCTGTGCGCCGATGATTATTCCGGATCTTTTTGTTCAGGAAGTAAAGGGGAAATCGCTTATCATTTTGGAGATTGCGCCAGGAATGCAGCGCCCGTATTATATCAAAAAGAAGGGGCTTGTGAAAGGAACCTATATCCGGACGGCTGGAACAACGCGTCCTGCGGATCAGGCAATGCTGCAGGAATTGCTTTTAGAAGGGAAAAATAAATTTTTCGACCAACAACCGATTCCGAATCTGAAAGTGAAGCAAGCTGATGTGGCAGCATTATGCCATTCGATGAGAGAAACGGCTAAAAAAAATTCAGCATCAGATTTCCAGCGTCAAGAAATCAAAGAGTTGACGGTCAATCAGCTCATTTCGTGGGGCGTTTTGCTTGAACATAAAGGCCAGCTTATACCAACCTATGCATATGCGATGCTGACACATCAGGCTGGGTATCCTCCAGTTGTTCAATGTGCTGTGTTTAAAACGGAAGATAGAGCCGTTTTTATCGATAAACGGGAAATTGATGCACCGATTCAGGAACAAGTGGGAAAAGCATATCAGTACGTGCTTGAAAAAATCAACATGGGTGCTAGATTTCAGGGAGTCTATCGACAGGATATTTATGAACTGCCTCCGGACAGTATCCGTGAATTAATTGCCAATGCACTTGTACATCGTAATTATTTGGAGCCGGGATCCATTCAGATTGCTCTTTTTTCAGATCGATTGGAAGTTACTTCTCCAGGCGGCCTGATGCGTGGCGTAACGCCTGAAAAAATGAAAGAAGGATTTTCAAAGATTCGCAACCGGGCCTTGGCCAATGCTTTTGCTTACATGAATCTGATTGAAAAGTGGGGCAGTGGCTTTCCGCGTATTTTGCGGGATTGCCGTGATTATGGGCTGAGGGAACCGGAAATTCTTGATTTTGATGGCGATTTGCGGGTAAACTTGTATCGAAAAACTGACCAAACCACTGACCAAACACCAAAAACTGACCAAACTACTGACCAAACCGCTAACCAAACTAAAAACACTGACCAAACTGGAACGGATATACCTGTAACATTAAATGATAAGGAAGAAGCTATTTTAGCATATATCCAAAAGAAACCAGACAGCACGCAATCGGAAATTGCGATGGCCACGTCGCTGTCCCTTGGTACTATAAAATATCATACGAAGAAGCTGCAGGAAAAAGGCTATCTAAAACGCATGGGAACGCACCGTAAAGGATACTGGTCAGTGATACTCAAATGATACTATTTTTTTTTTAAACTGCGAAAATGAGGCTGATTTTGAAAAAATGATGCTTTAAAAATGGCTTAGTGAAGCCATTCTCATTTTGGTGAAAGGCCGAGGGAGTAGAACTCAAATAATTTCACAAGGGAAATTATCGGACCTGTGTACGATTACGTACACAGGTCTTTTTTTGTTGCCCGGACTCAAAAGTGGCTTTGCCGCAATAAACGCTGAAATATAAGGCGCAGGAGCGCCAGAGGCTCCCATGTGAAGGGGAGCTGGCCGCCAAAGGCGGTCTGAGGTGTTCTTATGGTTGTAATCAGGTCATAAGCCTGTAGCGGCGCAGCCGCATCGTAGGGGCTCGCACGTGGCGAGCCCGCATGAATTCTGTATATAGCCGGATCCATGATAGGTGGTTCGTTGCTCGTGATTCGTAGTCCGTAAAAGCCTGCCACTATGCCAGACTGGGTTGTGGAGAAATCTCACAGCGGGCTGCCCTCATCGGGACAGCCCCTACGCATACGGCTGCAGGCCGTGTTTTTTTTTGCGACTGCCCGTGAACGGTGTATTATTTTTATCGCCTATATGTGATAATGTAGGGGACGGCCTGGTAAGCCTTTTTGGCCCGTCATTAGGATTGAATGGGGTGTGGCCGTGTTTCTAAGAAAAGGAGAGATTGACGTGGATTTAAAAGAAGTATCGGAACGTTCGGCTGCTATCAGAGCTGCTTATCATGCATTGGAACGGGAGTATCATGGCTCCGAATGGTCCGTCGAGGAAGATGCCCTGGCTTTTTTGACCGATGCCGGCCTGGTAGGACGGCTGACTATGAGTCATGAAGGGCGCTGGCCATCTGATGAAGAAGGCAAACTCCCGTCTAAAATCGGGGAATGTGTATGGTGGTTGTCCGTTCTGGCCGACCGGACTGGGCTGGATTTTGCCGATTGTGTGCAGCAGTTTCTGGCAGATACCGAACAGACCTTGAAATAACAGGCAGAAACGTCGGGAGGATGGTCTGTTTCCCAGCTGCTAAAGTGGGCAAAATCACATTGACGAAGACGACAGGATATGTTAGAACAATGCTAATTTCATAAGAACACCGCTTCTGTCACCGGACAGGAGAAATGAGGTGTCTGGGAGTTGTCGTAGGTACGGCATGGATTACATGCTATAAGACAATTCCTGGGCACCTCTGTTTTTTTTTAGGAGGGAATATCATGATTCAAATACGTATGCAGCAGGGACTTTCACAGGACGCCCGGATTATCCGGCAGGAGGTATTTGTCGAAGAACAGGGTTTTCATCATGAATTTGATGAAACCGACCAGGCGGCATGGCATCTGGTGTTATATGAAAATGGGCATGCCGCTGGCTGCTGCCGGCTCTTTACATCAGACAATCCGGATGTGTATATACTGGGCCGCCTGGCCGTACGGAAATCCTGCCGCGGCCGACAGTACGGGGAGCGCCTGGTACAGGGAGCGGAAGGATGGCTGCGCGGCCTTCATGTGAAACGGCTGGCTCTGTCGGCACAGGTCCGGGTGCGCCCGTTTTATGAAAAACTGGGATATACCGCATCAGGTGATGAATATCTGGATGAATATTGTCCTCACATCCATATGGAAAAGGAGTTGACAGAATGAACCTGACATACTGGATTCCTTTTTTCATCATCGTCATTGGCAATATAGGCTATCACCTGGTCGCCAAGGCAACACCGTCGGCAGCCCCGCCTTTTCTGGCCCTCAGTGTTACCTATCTGGTCAGTTTCCTCCTGTGTGCCGCTGCTTACGTGGTGACAGGGCTTTCGCTGCGGCAGGATCTGCATACATTGAACTGGGCAAGCGCTGCCTGGGGACTGACGCTGGTGGCTGTCGAATTTGGCTATATCCTGCTATACCGGACTGGCTGGAAAATCAGTATGGCCTCTCTCCTGGCCAATGTCAGCGTGGCGCTCCTCCTGGCAGGTATAGGCGTCCTGTTTTACAAAGACGTTCTGCTGCCCCGGCAGATCATCGGCATCATCCTGTGCCTGGCCGGCGTTTTTTTCCTGCGTCCGTGAGTGGTTTTTCCGGGCTGCGGCCCTTCCTCATTGTCGTCCCTGTCACGGATGGGGTATAATAATCATAATGATACATCGAAGGAGTGACAAAGGTGAAACAGGTGACAGATATAAAAAAAGATTCGTTGCTTCAAGGGGAGTCTAAGAATATAGAATATAAGGAAAGGGTTCCTGAAGACAGCCAGAAATATATGAAGTCTGTTGTTGCCTTTGCCAATGGCGATGGTGGACGAATTGTATTTGGTGTTGAAGATAGAACGATGCGGGTTATCGGTATTCCTCAGGCTGACCTTTTTCAAATAATGGATGCTATTACCAATGCGGTTACGGATAGCTGCGAACCGATGATTATTCCAGATCTTTTTGTTCGAGAAGTAGAAGGGAAATCGCTTATCATTTTGGAAATTGTACCAGGAATGCAACGGCCATATTATATTAAAAAGAAAGGTCTTGTAAGGGGAACCTACATCCGAACGTCTGGGACAACGCGACCTGCAGATCGGGCGATTTTACAGGAGTTACTTTTGGAAGGAGAAAACAAGTTTTTTGATCAACAGCCTATTCCTAATCTAAAAGTAACGAAGCATGATGTAACGGCATTATGCCGTTTTATGAGTGAAACGGCTAAAAAAAACGCATCATCAGATATCCAGCGTCAAGGAATCAAGGAGTTAACGGCTAATCAACTCATTTCATGGGGCCTTTTGATTGAAAGCAAAGACCAGCTTATACCGACTTATGCCTATGCGATGTTGACACATCAGGCTGGGTATCCTCCAGTCGTTCAATGTGCTGTCTTTAAAACGGAAGATAGAGCTGTTTTTGTCGATAAGCGTGAAATTGATGCACCGATTCAGGAACAAGTGGAAAAAGCATATCAGTATGTACTTGAAAAGATTAATATGGGAGCCAGATTTCAGGGGGTCTATCGTCAGGATATTTATGAATTACCTCCGGACAGCATCCGGGAATTGATTGCCAATGCACTTGTCCATCGTAATTATTTGGAGCCGGAATCCGTTCAGATAGCCCTTTTTTCAGATCGATTAGAAGTTACTTCTCCAGGTGGCCTGATGCGCGGCGTAACACCTGAAAAAATGAAAGAAGGGTTTTCAAAGATTCGGAACCGGGCTTTAGCAAATGCGTTTGCTTATATGAACTTAATTGAAAAATGGGGCAGTGGTTTTCCACGTATTTTCCGGGATTGCCGGGATTATGGTTTGAAGGAACCGGAAATCATTGATTTTGATGGCGATTTGCGCGTTAACTTGTACCGGACAACTGACCAAACGACTGACCAAACTAAAAAAAATGACCAAACCCCGAAAACTGGACAAACGGGAACGAATATGCCTGTAAAACTAAATGAAAAGGAAAAAGTTATTTTGTCATATCTTCAAAAGAAACCGGATGGCACGCAACATGAAATCGCTAAAGCAACATCACTGTCTCTTAGTACGATAAAGTATTATATGAAAAAGCTCCAGGAAAAAGACTGTCTTCAACGTATGGGAACGCACCGGAAAGGATACTGGGTCGTGAGATTCAACTAATGCTATTCCGTCATGGCACCGTCAGGGGACAGGTATCGCTTTTATCCATTCTGCTGACCGAACGACTGACCAAACTCTGAAAACTGACCAAATAACTAACCAAACTGACTAAACAACTAACCAAACTGACCAAACTCAAAAAGGAGAGAATCATATGGAATTACAAGAAGTATCGAAACGCTCTGCGGCCATCAGAAAGGCCTATCATGCTCTGGAACGGGAATATCATGGCTCCGAATGGTCGGCAGAGGAAGATGCCCTGGCTTTTTTGACCGACGCCGGACTGGTAGGACGGCTGACTATGAGTCATGAAGGGCGCTGGCCATCTGATGAAGAAGGCAAACTCCCGTCTAAAATCGGGGAATGCGTATGGTGGCTGGCCGTTCTGGCCGACCGGGCGGGGTTGGATTTTTCCGATTGTGTGCAGCTGTTTCTGGCAGATACCGAACAGGCCTTGAAATAACAGGCAGAAAAGTCGGGAGGATGGTCTGGTTCCCCGCTGCTAAAGTGGGCAGGATTATGAATATCTGGATGAATATTGTCCTCACATCCACATGGAAAAGGAGTTGATAGCAGTGTTACCTATCTGGTCAGTTTTTCCTGTGTGCCGCTGCTTACGTGGTGACAGGGCCTTCACTGCGGCAGGATCTGCATACATTGAACTGGGCGAGCGCTGCCTGGGGACTGATGCTGGTGGCTGTCGAATTTGGCTATATCCTGTTATACCGGACAGACCGGAAACCCGTGCGTGAATGACTGCCTTGTGATATAATGAACGTATATTTTGTAAACGCTATTTATATAATTTGTCTTGACAATCATAATGCTTTATAACGCATGGCATAGAAGGATGTGAAGGGCATGGGGCTAGAGGAAATCCAGAGCGAGCTGCATCGCTATTACGACCGGCTGACGTCCGGTATCTGCCTGATCGGTATGCAACCGGGGGAACCCATTTTATTCGTCAATAAAGGGATGCTGAAGATTTATCATTGTATGGATGAAGCGGAGTTTTACCGCTTTACGGGACGGCGGTTCCGGGGCATGGTCGATAGTGAGGACTATTATCCTGTCGCCCACATGTCGGAAACGGACTATTCGGAGTTCGTGACCTTCCGCTTCCGCACGCGGGATGACCATTTCCGCCGGGCCGAAGGTTCGGCCAGCGTCATTTCTCTGGAAGATGGGACCAAGGCATGGCTGCTGCAGCTCATCAGCAGTGAACTGAGGGGCAGCAGTACCCAGAACGACCCGCTGACGGGGCTGATGGGGATGCGCCTGTTCTTCAAGAAAGCCCTGCAGGTAGCCCGGCGGGAAAGTCCCCAAGGCCGTCTGTCTGAATACTGTCCGACTTATTTCAATCTGACGAACTTCCGCCTCTACAATTCCCTACACGGACTGGCTGCCGGCGACCATTGCCTCAAGCGCATTGCCGAGCTGCTGCGCCAGTATTTCCCGGGAGACCTCATTTCCCATTTTTCGGCCGATGGTTTTGGCGTCCTGGCGAAGCGGGAAGATATATTCCAAAAGATAGAAGTCATCTGCAGCCGTGTCAACGCGTATATCAATAATTCCAATATCGTCTTGAAGGCCGGCGTCTGCCTGCTCGAAGAGGACGATATCCATATCGTGCGCCATACTTTCGACATGGCCAAGATTGCCTGTGATACCATCAAGACTGATGCCACTCGGTGCTGGGCTATTTATACGCGGGAAATGGGCGTCGCCCTGGAGAAGCGGGATTTCGTCCTGGAAAATTTCAACACGGCCTTAGAAAAAGGCTACATCAAAATCTATTATCAACCCGTCGTCCGTACGATGACCGGGAAAATCTGCGGTGTCGAAGCGCTGGCCCGCTGGGAAGATCCCGTTTACGGCCGACTCACGCCGAATGTCTTCATTCCCGTCCTGGAACAGGCCCGGCTCATCCATAAGCTGGATGGCTATGTCCTCAATCAGGTAGCGAAGCAGCTTCATTACCAGCTGGCCAATAAAAGGCCTGTCCTGCCGGTATCGGTCAATTTATCGCGTCATGATTTCAACCTCATGGACCCTTTTGCGGTTGTTGAAAAAGTCATTTCCCGCTATAATCTACAGCGGGATTATTTCCGCATCGAAGTGACGGAAACGGCGTTGGTCAAAGAAAAGCACAATCTGCTCCGCAGTTTGAAGCAGTTCCAGTAGTCGGGCTACCAAGTCTGGCTCGATGACTTCGGCAGTGCCTATTCCTCGCTCAACGTCCTTCACAACTATCATTTTGATGAACTGAAGATTGACATGGCCTTTTTACATAATTTCAATGAACAGAGCCGTCAGATTATCAAGGCCATCGTCCTCATGGCGAAAGAACTGGGCATACATACTTTGGCCGAAGGCGCAGAAACAAAGGCCCACGTCGACTTTTTGAAGGATGTCGGCTGTGAAAAGATACAGGGCTATTATTTTGGACGGCCTATGACCTACGAAGACTTGTCAGTGTTTTGCAAGCACTATGAGCATGGCTTGGAAACGCGGCGGGAAGAACCAGTCTATGATAAAGCCGGTCTGGTCAATGTCGTAACGGATTTACCGACTGCTATTTTTCACTACGATGGCACTCAGGCCGGGGTGTTATGGGCTAATCTGGCTTTTCGAAAAATCCTCCGATGGTCTTTGCCCGGATACAATGGCCATGACCTGCCCTTGTGGATTCAGGACTTTTCATTCAGGCAGCGCCTGCAACCTTGTCTGGATGAACTCCTTGTTTCCGGGCAAAATCAAGTCATGACCTATGTTGAAAGAGACCATTATTTGCAGCTGCATTTGGAACTCATCGGCGGAACTCAGGGGCGATACCTGGGACGGGCCTGCATCTATAATATTGCCGATGCCAGCGAACGTCAGGAGATACAGCGTATCGATTATCTGCTGCGCAATATCCTGAAGGTCTATAAAGGCTTATATTACCTGCATCCTGGCAAAGATACGTTTGAAGTCATCAAGACGACGATGACCCATTGGGCTGATGGAAAGTCCCTGAAAGGCATCCAAAAGCTGCTCATCGACTATGCTGTCCAGTCCGTCTACGTCGACGACAGGGAAAGGTTCTTATCATTCCTTGATTTCGATAACCTTTGCCACCAGGCGGACCAGTCCCCGACGGCCAGTGTCGGTGACGTTTTCCGTATCAAACAGGCCGACGGCAGTTATCGCTGGACTGTCTTTTTGGCCCTCCGCCTCCAGCAGGCCGATGGCCAATATGACATTCTGTTGTGCTGCCGCGATGATGCATGGGAAACGGCGCGGGACCGCAAGAGCCTGTTGCCCATATTGGCCACTTCTTTTGGCATCCACGAATTGGAACCGGCCCGGCAGCCTTATTTCCGCCTCTTGCGGGAACTCTGCCAGGCCATGATTCATTATTCGGATATCAAATTCTTCTGGAAAGACCGGGAACGGCGTTTTGCCGGCGTCAGTCAGTCCTTCCTCGACTATTATGGCCTGACCGATGAAAAAATCCTCATCGGGAAGACCGATGAGGAGATTGGCTGGCATATCCAGGGGAAAAAGTATGAGGAAGCCGAACGGGCTGTCCTGGAAAAAGGCGAAATTACGCGACATATTATCGGGGAGTGTCTCGTCCAAGGCCGACCGCATCGAATCGCAGCTACGAAATTCCCTATCTACCAGGGACGGCGTATTATCGGCCTGATGGGTTATTTTGAGGATTTAGAGTATGAAGAAGCCCGGCAGGTGCAGCTCCGGCAGAGCAGTTTTGTCGACGATGTGACGGGGCTGCTCAATTTCCGGGGTATCTTGCAGGCGGCAGACGAGTATGCCGATAAATATCGGCGCTATGGACAGGATTATACGTGTGTCCTACTCGAAGTGCCTGCATACGAAGCGCTTTTTCAGGAGTATGGCGATGAAGTAGGACAGAAATTGTTGCAGGTCATTACGCAGCAGCTGCTGGCCTTCCATGTGTTGAATGAAACGATAGCCCATTTGAGCGGCAGCCGTTTTTGCTGCCTTGTCCCGAAGGCGATGGATGCCGATTTCCGGAATAAAATGCTGGGCCTCATCAATGCTATCCATGGCATTACGAATATTGGCGGCTACAGTTGTACTCTTTATTTGCAATACGCCGTGGCCCAGGGGTCGGAGGGCCAGGATTTCGATGAGGTCATGCAGCTGTTGCGGAAACGACTGGATGAAGCGAAAGAACAGCAGTATGGGCAAGCCATCTATATTGGCGACCGCCTGGTCTTCGACAAGGAGAAATTCGACAAGCTCGATGAAGAAGTGTCTGTCATGGACCCAGATACGTATGAACTGGTCTATGTCAATGACTATATGCAACGGGCCTATGGCCTTTCTGATAGCAGCAGCTGGGTCGGTGAGAAATGTTATAAAATCCTGGCTGACCGGGAGACTCCCTGCGATAATTGCCTCAATGACAGGCTGCGCCGCGATTGTTTTTATACGGCAAACGCGCCGCAACCGCAAGACAGGGCAATACCTGTTCATGCGGACGACGCTCATTCCTTGGCAGGGGAAGAATTACCGTTTTTCTATGGCTTTCGACCTGAGCCGGTATATTTTCCGCGACCGGGAAGAAATTGATGTCGTCTTCCGGGAAGTCATGGCCAACGACGTCATTGCCATCGGCATGCGTGAAGCCGATCCCCATACAGGCCTGCAGAAAATGCTGGAAAAAATCGGTCATAGCCTGCAAGCTGAACGGGTCCTGATTTTTGAGGAACAGCCGGACCAGACCGTCAGCGCTACCTATGAATGGTATCAAGAGGATTTGCAGCCGATGGCTCCTACGGTCCAGCACATTCCCATGGACTCCCTGCGACCGCTGTATGCGGCCTTTGATGCTAAACAGATGGCCATTATTGAAGATGCACAGGCTTTCGTCCGGGCTCATCCTGGATTTACGCCGCATCTTTCCGGCGTCCGCCGCCTCGTATCGGGACATCTGACTCAATCGGGCAAGTCCCTGGGCTTTACGGAAGTCGTCAACCCGTCGGCATTGGCCTTTAAATCGGCCAGCCTCCTGTTGTCGACGCTGACCTTGTTCCTGGCCAGTATGCTGCGCAACCGCGATACTTTCCGTTCGCTGGAACGCCTCAGCACGACGGACCAGCTGACCGGCGCCGGCAATCGCCGGGGGTTTACCGAATATATCCGGGCTGTGCCCGATGGGATTTTCCTGGCCTTTATTTTTGGCGACCTCAACGGCCTCAAGCGAATCAATGATACGCAAGGCCATGAAGCCGGAGACCATCTCCTCCAGCAGGCTGTCCGGCATATGAAAGCCTTGAGCGGCGATAACGCCGTATTCCGCATGGGCGGCGATGAATTCATGGTCATCGCCAGGAATGCCAGTGAACAGCAGGCTCAGCAGCTCGTCCGCGAGCTGCTGGCCCGTTACCGTTCCAGCGGCATCAGCATGGCCTTAGGCGTTGTCGTCTGCCAGACGCCTATTGCCAATATCGACGAGGTGTTATCCCAGGCAGATCGGGAGATGTATACTGACAAAGAACGGATTTACACAAGCTGGCGTCATTCGTGAGATACGGTTTTATTTATGGCCAATAAGGGCCGTGCCAGAGCGGCAGCGCAGAGGCTCTTGACGATGTCCAAGGGGATGAAGGGGACGACGCCGCTCATGATGGCTGCTTCCCAGGGCATTCCCGTGATGCCTTTGAGCTGCAGTACGCCGCCGATATAGATAACGGGGATACCGATGGCGACGGCTGCCAGAGAGTAGCGACGGAAGTTGTATTCCTTCCCTTTGAACCAGGACATGAGGAAGACGGCGGCGACATAGGCCCAGATATAGCCGCCTGTCGGGCCGAACATCTTGCCGGGACCTGCCGTACCGCCTGTGAAGACGGGGACGCCGATGATGCCGATGCCGATGTAGGCCAGCATGGTGATGGCTGCATCTTTCGGCGGCAGCAGGAAGGCGACCAGGTTGACGACGAGCGTCTGCAAGGTGATGGGCGACTGGGAAAAGGGCAGGGGAATGATCAAATAGGCAGAAATACAGTTCATAGCAATCAATAAGGCGATGCGCGTCAGGCGCATCGTCTTTTCTCTTGAATCAGACATGATAAAAGCGCTCCTTTGCTTACGGACTTCTTCCGTATTATAGCAAAAAAGCGCTCATGAGGTCAACTTTATATGGATTTATATAAGTTAACAATAAAACTTAGAACAGCTTTTTCAGGCACGGTTCGACCTGAACGCCTTCGCGGGGATCGCTGCCGGACTGGTAGGTGTAGCCGATGGCGTAGTTCAGGAACTGTGTGGCCTTTTTGACGCTGTCGTGCAGGGACTGGCCCTGGAGCAGGGAACCTGTGAGGACGCTGGTGAAGAGGTCGCCTGTGCCGCAGGTGCTGAAGGGGATGCGGTCGACGGTACATTCGTCGAAAGACGTCGTCTGGGCGTCGTAGCTGACGACGGTGATCGTTTCGTTGCCCGTGGGGACACTGGTGATGATGATTTGACGCGGTCCCATGGCGGCCAGCTTCTGGCAGAGTTCGAGCATAGTCTTCATGGATGGCGCGCCCTGGGCATAGGGGATGTCGGCCAGCAGGGCAGCTTCGGTATAATTCGGTGTAATGATGGTCGCTTTGGCGATAAGCTTGCGCATTTCCATGACAATATCGGGCTTGAAGACCGGGTAGAGCTTGCCGTCATCGGCCATGGCCGGATCGACGACGACGAGGGTATCCTTCTTGGCGAAGCGGGCGATGGCGTCGAGGACGATGGCAATCTGGCCGGCGTCGGCGAGGAAGCCGCTGTAAATGGCGTCATACGAATAGCCCAGTTTCTGCCATTTATCCATGAATTCCGTCATGTGCGGCGTAAAATCAGAGAAGGTATAGTCGCCATACGTCAGGTTGTTGCTGAAAATAGCCGTCGGGAAGGGGCAGACCTGGAAGCCCATGGCCGAAATGACCGGGATGGCGGCTGTCAGGGAGCAGCGGCCGAAAGAACACATATCGTGGATTGCGAGGACGCGTTTAGTTGCCATAGAAAAAACCTCCTAAAAGTAAACTGTACTATTATTTTATCCCAAGATATGGACCATGTAAATAAGACAGATTGCGGCGATTCTGTCCTGCCTGCTGATTCTCGCAGGGACATAAATATGGTATAATAAAGTTTAACCTGATTCTGCAAGAAGTTTCCTGCCTCTTTAGGCGGTGAGATGAATTGCAGGTTTTTCTGAGGGTTCGATGCCCTCAGAAAGACAATTTCTTCATAATTTGTTTTGCAGTATAATCAGTAGTAAGAGAGAAAGGACTGATTATACTATGGAATTAGACAGTAATAACCATTCAGTGTTCTTGCTCTATTACCATCTTGTTTTAGTGGTGAAGTACCGACGCAAAGTATTTTCTGACCCAATGAGCCAATATGCAAAAGATATATTCGTCCGCATAGGTTCATCATATAATATCACTTTGGAAGAATGGAACCACGACCAGGACCATGTACATATTATGTTTCGTGCCCATCCTAATACAGAGATATCGAAATTTGTCAACGCTTATAAAAGTGACAGCTCAAGGCTCATAAAGAGATACTTCCCCGAGGTTAGGTGTAAGCTATGGAAGGAAATGTTCTGGTCAAGAAGCTATTGTCTACTGACAACCGGCGGGGCTCCTATAGCGACAATTCGCAAGTATATAGAAAGTCAAGGCAGGTGATGATAGTGAATAAGGCATACCGTTACAGGCTCTACCCGACAAGGGAACAGAAAATGATGTTTGCCAAGACCTTCGGCTGTGTCCGATTCATCTACAACAAGATGCTGAGTGACCGCATTGACTATTATAAGGAAACCGGCCAAAAGCTGAATAACACGCCTGCGCAGTACAAAGAAGAATTCCCTTGGCTAAAGGAAGTAGATAGTTTAGCCCTTGCCAATGCCCAAATGAACCTGAATAAGGCCTACAGCCACTTTTGGAATGACAGCCAGCATTTCGGCAAGCCGCGCTTCAAGTCCAAGAAGAATAGCCGTGCTTCATATTCCACGAATAACCAGAAGGGTTCTGTCCGAATCGAGGGCCATAAGGTGAAACTGCCAAAAGTCGGTTGGGTGAAATTATGCCAGCATCGTCCCTTACCGGAGAACAGTATCATAAAGACCGTAACCATCAGCCAGACGCCATCAGGAAAGTACTATATCAGTATGCTGGTGGAGTATGAAAACCAAGTACTCCCTGTCATACCGAAGACTTTCCTGGGGCTGGATTTTGCGATGCACGGCTTGTATGTGGCTTCCGATGAGGAGGATGCTAAGTATCCCGATTTCCTGCGAAAGGCAGGGAAGAGATTGGCTAAGGCACAGCGAAAGCTATCCAAAAAGCTGAAAGGAAGTCACAACAGAGAAAAACAAAGGCTGCGTGTAGCTATTCTCCATGAGAAAGTGGCCAATCAACGGCGGGATTTCCTGCATAAGAAGTCCCGCTACCTCGCAGACCACTATGACGCCATTGGCATTGAGGATATCAGCGTCAAAGCGATGGCCAAGCGGAAAAAGGGTGGCAAGTTCAGCTTTGGCAAATCCGTAGCTGACAATGGCTGGAATATGTTCACGAACATGCTGGAATATAAGCTGGCTTGGCAAGGCAAAAAGCTTATCAAGATAGACAAGTGGTATCCCAGCAGCCAGCTGTGCCATGTTTGCGGATATCAGAACGACGAAACCAAGGACTTGTCTGTAAGGGAATGGGATTGCCCTAAATGTGGCAGTCATCATAACCGAGATAAAAACGCAGCCATAAATATTCGAGAAGAAGCCAGGCGGATATCAGCCTGACGTAATCCATAAAATACCGTGGGTCGCACGGGAATCTACGCCTGTGGAGAGAGTGTAAGCCGCCGCAACTCTTTGGAGTCAGTAGCGCTGTTCTCGTTGAAGCAGGAAGCTCCCGCCTCTATAGGCGGGAGTACGTTCACTATATTTATTGCAATGAATTTGTATAGATGGGAGATTGGGGTTATGGCGCAAGAAGCAAATGTATTGATGGGGTTGAGTGTCAAAGCGATGATTTTTCATGAAGGGAAGCTGCTGCTGTTGCAGAAGAACGATGCCGAAGGGCTGCATCATTGGGAATTCCCTGGCGGCGGCCTGCGCTTTACAGAAGATTTTGAAGCCGGCCTGCGCCGGGAAGTCAGCGAAGAAACGGGCCTTTCCATCACCTTAGAGGCTCCGGCAGGTATCTGGAGTTACCAGAAGAAAGACGGCCAATTCCTGAATGGTGTCATCTTTACGGCCATGACCACGTCCGATAACGTTACATTATCAGAAGAACATCTGGCCTACCGCTGGGTCACGCCGGCCGGACTGCCGTCGTACCGCCTGCACGGCTCTCTGCAGCGCTCGCTGAAGCAGATGAAACAGTTCTCTTATGAAAAGAGCCACGCCTTGCTGCGCGGCTTCCTTTCGGCTATATGAGGTGGCCCATGGATAGAGAAAAGCAGCAAAAGGCGCCTTTCGTCGAAGCACTGGAAGGGTATTGCCAGCAGCACATGAAGGCCTACCATACACCGGGTCATAAACTGGGACAGGGCATTTCTGCCTACCAGGCCAATCTCTTTGGCGACGCCCTGCGGCGGGACCTGGGCGTCATGTATGCTTTGGATGACTTGTTCCAGCCTGAAGGGGCGCTGAAGGGAGCCATGGAACTGGCCGCCGACCTCTATGGCGCCGGGCGGACTTTCTTTTCCATCAACGGCACGACGGCCTGCATCGAAGCCATGATCCTGGCTGTCTGCGGCGATGGCGATGAGCTCATCATCCCCCGCGAAGCCCACAAGAGCGTCATCAACGGCCTGGTCCTGAGCGGCGCCGTTCCGGTCTATATGGAAAGCCGCTTCGATGCGGCCCGTCAGGTATCATTGGGACCGGACCTGGACAGTCTGAAGCGGGCTGTCGCCGCCCATCCTCGGGCCAAGGCCGTCGTCTTCACCTATCCGACTTACGACGGCATCGCCGGTAACTTGAAGGCCCTCACGGCCTATGCCCATGAAAAAGGCCTCTATGTCCTCGTCGATGAAGCCCATGGGGCCCATCTGGGCTTCCATCGGGACCTGCCTGCCGAAGCCCTGGCCTGCGGTGCCGACTGCGTGGCCCAGAGTACCCATAAGATGGCCGGCTCCCTGACGCAGACGTCGATGCTGCACTGCCGCCAGGGCTTTCCCCTGTCGGACTGCGTCGCCGCCTCCATGGCCGTCGTCCAGTCGACGAGTCCTCATTACTGGTTCCTGGCATCCCTGGACAGCGCCCGCCAGCAGCTGGCCCTGGAAGGGCCGGAACTCATCGGCCGGGCCCTGGACCTGGCCCGGTCGGCGCGGGACGCTATCAACGCCATTCCCGGCTTGACCGTCTTTGGCCGGGACATCATCGACGGACAGGTCGTCAGCGGCTTCGATGAAACGAAGATTACTATCGACTTTTCCGGCGTCGGCCTCGACGGCGTGACAGCCGAACGGCTCCTGCGTCAGCAGGGCATCGAAGTCGAGCTCGTCGCCGGCAATCACGTCCTGGCCCTGATCACCTTGGGCGATACGGAAGAAACAGCCCAGGCTCTGGTACAGGCCTGCCGGACTATCGCCGAAGGGCGCAGCCTCTGCCAGGCCGGCCCGGTGGCCGAACAGGCCCTGCCCGTGCCCCGCGTCGTCATGGCGCCGCGCCAGGCCTGGAACTGCCCGGTAGAGACGGTGCCCTTTGAAAAGGCCTGTGGCCGCATTGCCGCAGAGAACGTGACTTTCTACCCGCCAGGCATTCCGGTCCTGACCTTGGGTGAAGAAATTACGGCGGCCTGCCAGGCCTATATCCGACGCAAGATGGCTGGCGGCTATAAGCCGAACGGTCCGGCTGACGGGATCTTGGCGACGATACGCGTCTTGAAGGAGGATTTCTATGAAAGGTAAATTATTCATCATCGAAGGCGGTGACGGCAGCGGCAAAGCGACGCAGACCCGCCTGCTGACGGAACACTTGCAGCGCGACGGCTATGACGTGAAGTCCGTCAGCTACCCCGACTATGACAGCGACTCCAGCGCCCTGGTCAAGATGTACCTGCGCGGCGACTTCGGCAGCGATGCTGATGCCGTCAATCCCTATGCGGCGTCGGCCTTCTTCGCCGTCGACCGCTTCGCGTCGTATCAGATGAAGTGGAAAGCCTTCTACGAACAGGGCGGCATCGTCATTGCCGACCGCTATACGACGAGCAACATGCTCTATCAGATGATCAAGATCGACGACCCGGCCCAGCGCCGGGCTTATCTGGCCTGGCTCGAGGACTTTGAATTCCGCAAGATGGGCCTGCCGGCACCGGACAAGGTCTTCCTCCTCGACGTCCCCCTGGCTGTCACGGAGCGGCTCATGGCGGACCGGACGGGCAAGACCGGCGGCCAGACCGGCGATATCCACGAAAAGAATGAAGGCTTCCTGGCCAAATGCCACGCCGCTTATGATGAGCTGGCCCAACGCTATCACTGGCAGCGCATTGCCTGCACGGAAGGCGGGGCCATGCGCACGCCTGAAGCCATCCATCAAGACTTATATGGCTGCCTATTTACTTTGTAGGGGATTTTTTCTATAATTAATTGTTAAGGTATTTTATTGGCGTAAGGGGGCGACATGATGGACAGGACACTGTTTGATCCGATTATCGGCCACAGCCGCCTGAAAGAACAGTTCGCCCGCCTCATCGACGAAGACCGCATCCCTCATGCCATGATTTTTGCCGGCCCGGCTGGTATCGGCAAGACCCTGATGGCCATCGCCGTCGCCTCGGCCCTGGTCGGACGCCGTGTCTTTCCCGACCTGGCCAGCCGCGAAGGCGAAGCCGTAGCCGGCGATAAAGACGATGCCTTCTATCTGGCGCCGATGGGGGCCATGCTGAAAGTGGACCAGTTCCGCCAGCTCCAGGGCGAACTGGCCCTGCAGGGCGAAACCGGCCGCCGCCGGGTCTGTATCATCGACCATGTGGAGACGATGAATACAGAATTTGCCAACCGCATGCTGAAGATTTTAGAAGAACCGCCGTCGGGCGTCTGCTTCATCTTGATTACGGACCAGCCCGATTTGCTGCTGCCGACCATCATTTCCCGCTGTGCCCGCTTTACCTTCGACCCCGTCGGCGACGACGAAATGCGCCAGGGACTGCGGCGCCTGCGGGGCGACGGCGGGAATTGGGACGAAGCCATCCTCTGGGGTGGCGGCATCGTCCGGACTGTATTGTCCTATCTCGACGGCCAGGGGACGGATAAGGCCCATTTCGCCCTGGATTTTTTGACGACTACGGCGAAACATGCCTGTCCCTATGCCAAATGGCTGGCCCTGTCCGCGGCGCTGACGGATAGGGAAACGACGGAGATACTCGGCTGGATCAGCCTTTTTCTCCGCGACATGGCCGTCCTGCGCAGCGGTGCCGGCCGGGACTATATACGTTTAAAAGGATATATCCATGAAATGACAGAATTACTGCCGTATTGGACGGATGACGCCGTCTTTGGCCTTTCCCGGGTGCTCGATGAAGGGCTGGAAGCCGTCTCGCGTCACGTCAACGTCCGCCTGGTCTGGGACTATGTATGCCTCCAGGCCATACGGCTTAGAGGAGGAATTCAATGATCGTTGTAGGTGTACGCTTTAAACCTGCCGGAAAGATATATTATTTCGATCCCGCCACTATCGAACTCAAGCTGGATGACGGCGTCATCGTCGAAACGGCGCGGGGCATGGAATTCGGCCATGTCGTCATTGCGCCGCGCAGTGCCGATTCGTCGGAAGTCGTCCAGCCGCTGAAGCCGATCATTCGCAAGGCGACGGCCAAGGACATTCGCCAGGTGGAAAAGAACAAGGAACGGGAAAAGAAAGCTTTCGGCATCTGCCTGGCGAAGATCGCCAAGCACAAACTGCCCATGAAACTCATCGACGTCGACTATACCTTCGACATGGGCAAGATTATCTTCTTCTTTACGGCTGACGGCCGCATCGACTTCCGCGAACTCGTCCGCGACCTGGCGTCGGTCTTCCGCACGCGCATCGAACTGCGCCAGATCGGCCTGCGCGACGAAGCCAAGATGATCGGCGGCATCGGCTGCTGCGGCCGGCCCCTGTGCTGCTCTACGTTCCTGGGCGATTTCAAGCCCGTTTCCATCCGCATGGCCAAGGGCCAGGGCATGTCCCTCAATCCGACCAAGATTTCCGGGATCTGCGGCCGCCTCATGTGCTGCCTGCGCTATGAAAACCAGCTCTATACGTCGGGCGAGCTGAAGTGCTGCAACTGCCAGCAGAAGAGCTGTGAACAGCAGAAGCCGCCGGCTGTGGGCAAACGGGTCATGACCGACGAAGGCGTCGGCACGGTCCTGCGCGTCCACATGAAGGACCATACGGTCAAAGTCCAGCTCGAATCGGGACACAACATCAACGTGCCCTGGTCGGACATAGGGGAAACGGAACATGAACATTGAGTTAGGCCCGCACGAACGGCTGGACGACCTGGTCCTGGACGGCATGAAAGTCATTCAGCGCGATGACCAGTTCTGCTTTTCTCTGGATACGGTCCTTCTGGCCCACTTCGGTGCCGTGCCTCACGGACCGGCTTTGGACCTGGGGACGGGGACGGCGGCTATCCCTCTCATCCTGACGGCCCGCGGTGCCAAGGCGCTGACGGCAGTGGAATTCAATCCCGTCATGGCCGACATTGCCCGCCGTAACGTCGCCCTCAATGGCCGGGACGACCGCATTACCATCGTCGAAGGCGACTACCGCCGCATCCGGGAGTGGGCGGCGAGCGGCGCTTTTGCCGCAGTCTACGCCAACCCGCCGTACCGGGAAAAGAGCCGCGGTGCCTATAGCGACGTCGACGGCATCCGCCGGGCCTGCCATGAAGAGACGGCGACCCTTGGCGACGTCCTCGATGCTGTAAAATACGCCTTGAAATATCACGGCCGCTTCCGCATGGTTCATATTACGGAACGACTGGCCGATATTTTAGAGGCCATGCGCGCCCGAGATATCGAACCGAAAGTATTGCAGATGGTCCACGGCCGGCCTGACAAGAAGGCCAAGCTCTTCCTCGTCGAGGGCATCCGCGGCGGCAGCAAGGGCATGGACGTCATGCCGCCGCTCATCGTCCACAACCCCGACGGCAGCTACAGCGATGCCGTCCTGCGATTATACGGGAAACGATAACTAGGGAGGAACATGATGCCGGAAATCTTTCAGAAAGGGACGCTGTATCTTTGCCCGACGCCTATCGGCAATCTCGAAGACATTACGTACCGCACGGTCCGCTGTCTCCGCGAAGCCGACCTCATCGCGGCAGAAGATACGCGTCATACGAAACAGCTGCTCCTGGCGTATGATATCGATACGCCGTTGACCAGCTATCATGAACACAATAAAGCTGAAAAAGGGCCGCAGCTCATTGAAAAATTGAAAGACGGCCTGATGATCGCCCTGGTCAGCGATGCCGGCATGCCGGCCATCTGCGACCCGGGCAGCGATATGGTCCGCCTGGCCCTGGAAGCCGATATCCCCATCGTACCCCTGCCCGGCGCCAATGCCGGCCTGACCGGGCTCATTGCCTCCGGTATGGATACGACGCGCTTTACCTTTGTCGGCTTCCTGCCGAAGACCCAGAAACACCGCCTGCCCGTCCTGGAATCGGTGAAAGCCTATGAAGGGACGCTCATCTTTTACGAAGCGCCTCACCGCATCCAGCAGGTCCTGGGCGAAATGCTCGAAGTCCTGGGCGACCGCCGGGCCGTCCTCTGCCGGGAACTGACCAAGCGGTATGAACAGTACCTGCGCGGCAGTCTCAGCCAGCTGCGGGCCGACCTGGCTGAGCAGGGGACGCGCGGTGAATTCGTCATCCTCGTCGAAGGGGCGGCGCCTGCTGCCGAATCCGCTGCCTCAGGCGACGTCGATTACGCGTCCCTGGTCCGGGAACTGATGGAACAGGGCGTCGATAGGAAAGAGGCCATCCGGACCGTCGCCAGACGGTGCGGCGTGCCTAAACGTAGTGTATACCAGGCTGCGCTTAGTTTATAACATCCGGCTCATTTGCCGGTATAGGAGGAAAATCCCATGTCTGAAAAAAGAAAGTATTACATTACAACACCTATTTACTATCCAAGTGCCAAACTTCACATCGGGCACACGTACTGCACGACTATTGCCGACTCGCTGGCACGGTTCCACCGTCTGCGCGGCGACGACGTCTTTTTCCTGACCGGCTCGGATGAACACGGCCAGAAAATCCAGCGTGCAGCCGAAGCAAAAGGCGTCAAACCGATTGAATACGTCGACGAAATCGTCGCCCTCTTCCAGCAGCTCTGGAAAAAACTCAACATTTCCAATGATGACTTCATCCGCACGACAGAAAAACGCCATGAAAAAGTCGTCCAGGCTTTGATGCAGAAGTCCTACGACAACGGCGATATCTATAAAGGTGAATACAAAGGCTGGTACTGTACGCCGTGCGAAACGTTCTGGCCGGAAAACAAGCTGCCCGAAGGCAAACACGTCTGCCCGGACTGCGGCCGTCCGCTGGAACTCGTTTCGGAAGAAGCGTACTTCCTGAAGATGAACAAATACGCCGACCGCTGGCTGAAATTCATCGACGAAAACCCGGACTTCATCCAGCCGGAATCGCGGCGCAACGAAATGATTTCCTTCGTCAAGAGCGGCCTGGAAGACCTCTGCGTTTCCCGTACGTCCTTCGACTGGGGCATCAAGGTCCCCTGGGACCCGAAACACGTCGTCTACGTCTGGTTCGACGCCCTGGTCAACTACGTCACGGCTGCCGGCTATCTCGATGACCCGGAAAAATTCAAGAAATTCTGGCCCGCTGACCTGCATCTGGTCGGCAAGGAAATCGTCCGCTTCCACAGCATCATCTGGCCAATCATGCTCATGAGCTGCGGCCTGCCGCTGCCGAAGAAAGTCTTCGGTCATGGCTGGCTCATCGTTGACGGCACGAAGATGAGTAAATCTTTGGGTAACGTCGTCGACCCGATCCCCCTCATCGACCGCTACGGCGCCGATGCGCTCCGTTACTACCTCCTGAAGGAAATCCGCCTCGGCCAGGACGGCAACTTCTCCCTGCCGTCGTTCATCAACCGCATCAACTCCGATTTGGCCAACGACTTGGGCAACCTCTTGCAGCGTACCCTGGCTATGGTCGAAAAATACGAAGGCGGCGTCGCTGCCGGCCCGACGGTCAAAGAACCGGTCGACGACGATTTGGCAACGTGCGCTGTGGAAACGGCAAAACGTTTTGAAACCTACATGGACGACATGAAGATCAACGATGCCATCAACGACGTCTGGGCCCTCATCCGCCGCAGCAATAAATACATCGACGAAACGACGCCGTGGGTCCTGGCCAAAGACGATGCCAAAGCCCAGCGCCTGCAGACGGTCTTGTACAATCTCCTCGAAGCCCAGCGCATCATCGCTACCCTGGTCAGCCCCTTCATCCCGGCCAGCGCAGCGGAAATGTGGAAACAGCTCGGCTTAGGTGACTTTGCCGAAGCCAACCTGCCGGCTGCCCAGGAATGGGGCCGTTATCCGGCTGATACGAAGGTCTGCAAAGGCCATGCCCTCTTCCCGCGCTACGATTTGAAGGAAGAAGTCGCCGAAGCGGAAGAAGAAAAGAAAGCCGCTCAGGCCTGCCCGGCTGCCCAGGAACCGACGAAGCCGGAAATCACTATCGACGATTTCAGCAAGATCGACCTCCGCGTCGGCAAAATCGTAGCCTGTGAAAAAGTACCTAAAGCCAAGAAACTGTTGAAACTGCAAGTCGACCTCGGTACGGAAACGCGCCAGATCGTCAGCGGTATTTCCCTGTACTATAAACCGGAAGACCTCATCGGCCACTGCGTCATCGTCGTCACCAACCTGAAACCGGTCAAGCTCTGCGGTGTTGAATCGAAAGGCATGCTCCTGGCTGCTTCCGATGGCAACGATAACCTGCAGGTCGCTTTCGTCGACGGCATGGCACCGGGAAGCCGGGTCCGCTGATGCTCTTCGATACCCATTGCCACGTCAATGACGGCGCTTACGCTGAAGACCGTCCGGCCGTATTCGACCGGGCGGCCGCAGCCGGCGTAGGCCTCATGATCTGCCCGGCGACGGATATGGAAACGTCAGCCCAGTGCATCGCCATGGCCAGGGAACACGACGGTCTTTATGCCGCCGTCGGCATCCATCCCGAAGAAGCGGCCAAGGCCCAGGACGGCGATGTCGACAAGCTGCGCCAATGGATACAGTCGGAAGAGAAAGTCGTCGCCGTCGGCGAAGTCGGCCTGGATTATCACTGGCCTGAACCGGCCCGGGATGTCCAGCAGGCCGTCTTCATCGACATGGTCAAACTGGCTGTGGAACTCGACGTACCCATCATCATCCATGACCGCGAAGCCCACGGCGACACGCTGGACATCCTGCGCCAGTACGGCAAGGGCATCCGCGGCGTCTTCCACTGCTATTCAGGCAGTCTGGAAATGACGGACGAACTGCTGCGCATGGGCTTCTATTTCGGCTTTGACGGGCCCTTGACCTATCCCAATTCCAAACGGGCCAAACGCGTCGCGTCCCATTTGCCGTTAGACCGCATGCTCATCGAAACGGACTGCCCGTACTTGACGCCCCAGGCCCACCGCGGCCAGCGCAATGAACCGGCCTATGTCCACTACGTCGCCGAAGAAATCGCCGCCCTGCGGGGCATAGACGCCGCCGAAGTGGCCCGGGCGACCACAGAAAACGCCAAGCGGCTGTTTGCGATTCCGTAACCTGCAATCTTGTAGGGGCTTGCACGTGGCAAGCCCGCTCCGGAATATGAGCGATTTTCCAGCTTGGAGAGAGCGTCACCCAATGCCCAACGGGTCGCCCACGTGGCGACCCCTACAGTGTGAAACAGAGTTGCCGCACGAAAGCCGATAGCTTAATGCGATAATTTCTGCTTACTTATCCACAAAGGAGAACACCATGTCACGAGGAAAACGTCCCGCTATCCAGCTTACGATTACGGGGAAACTGGGGACTATGGGCTGCCATCGCGGCCATCACATCGGGGAAACCTTTGATTACGATACGGACCGGGGAAAAATCTGTCCCATGGCCCTGCACTGTGCCTTTCCCTATGTCGATATCCTGCGCTATGGCGGCCAGCTTCCGGGACAGCCGGAAGGAGAAGCCGAATTCTGCTGTTCCGACGCCGACGTAGCCCTGGTCTTCAAGGCTAAAATCATTAGCGATTAGCAGGTAGGAGTTAGGGGGCGCACGAAGGCACATGCCATTATGCGAGGCCCCTTTCTCTTTATAGTTTGTAGTACGGAGTTTGTAGTTTGTAGAAGATGGCTTTAAATTTAAAAGCCTTTACTAAAAACTACAAACTGCAAACTTAATACTCAAAAAATCCCTTGACAGAATCCTTCGGATTTGGTATTATAATCAAGTCTTCTGAAACAGACAACACACATGCGGAAGTAGCTCAGTGGTAGAGCATCACCTTGCCAAGGTGGGGGTCGCGAGTTCGAGTCTCGTTTTCCGCTCCATTTATTCCTCAATAGCTCAGTTGGTAGAGCAATCGGCTGTTAACCGATTTGTCGTAGGTTCGAGTCCTACTTGAGGAGCCATACAGGGGTGTCGCCAAGCGGTAAGGCAACGGACTCTGACTCCGTCATCCGTAGGTTCGAATCCTACTACCCCTGCCATTATGATCCACTAGCTCAGTTGGCAGAGCACCTGACTTTTAATCAGGGTGTCCCGAGTTCGAATCTCGGGTGGATCACCACATTCCACATTATGTGGCCCCTTGGTCAAGCGGTCTAAGACATCGCCCTTTCACGGCGAGAACATGGGTTCAAATCCCGTAGGGGTCACCACTTGGGCGATTAGCTCAGCTGGGAGAGCGCCTGCCTTACAAGCAGGATGTCAGCAGTTCGATCCTGTTATCGCCCACCAAACTCTATTCAAGGAACTGGAGCATGAAGGTCTTCACCATCGTGCACGGTTCCTTTTTATTTTTACGCGCAGCGCCTGTACCAATATCCATATTTTGTACTACCGTCCATTGTCGTGTTACGGAACCGAAAGGCCATAAAAGAGTTGTCTTTATGGCCTTTTTTCATTATCATGAGAATATAGATGTTTTTGCGTACAGACAGGAGGCCAACGATCATGGCAGATACGATAAAAAATTGGGAAAAAATGAGACAGGCATTGCAGTTATCCGGCGCAGAGCTGCGGGAACTGGCACAGCACTTCCGGAAGAGTGCCGAAGACGCTCTGGAAGGGAAGGAGAGCTCCCTTTCGGCGCTGCGCACCTATCTGGGCTTGCCGACGGGACGGGAAACGGGGACCTTCCTGGCCCTGGATTTCGGCGGCACGAACGTCCGGGCTTCGCGCATCCGCCTCATGGGCGAACAGGGCTTTGCCGTAGAAAGCAAGGTGGCCAAACCCTTGAAATGCGCTGACTACGACTACACGGCTTCGTCGAAGACGGCAGACGAACTCTTCGACTTCATCGCCGCCATCGTCAAGGAAGCGGCTGACGGCAATCACGACTATAAACTGGGCTTTACCTTTTCCTTTGCCGTCGACCAGACGTCGGCCAAGGATGCCAGCCTCATCGCCTGGTCCAAGGAAATCGCCGTTCCCGGCGTGGCCGGCCAGTCCATCAATGGCCTGCTGAAAGAGGCCCTTGTCCGGGCCGGCCTGGACCGCATCGAACCGGTGGCCCTGCTCAACGATACGACGGCGACCCTCCTTTCTTCGGTCTATCAGCACAACCCGTCGCGCATCGGCATCGTCTGTGGCACGGGCTTTAACATGTGCTATTATGAACCGGCCCTGCAGATGATCGTCAACCTGGAAGCGGCCGGCTTCGACGGCGGCCCGGCTACGGTCTGGGACCGCCTCGTCGATGAAGCGTCTCAGCTGCCTGGCGACCATCCCTTTGAAAAGATGATCGGCGGCCGCTATTTGAGCGAAGTCTGCCGCGTCGTCTTTGGCGAATACCTCAAACGGGACATCCCGTATTTTACGACGCGCGACATGAACGAACTCATTTCCGGCCAGCAGACGGCAGAAGAACTGCTCGGTTTCGCCGTCAGCGAAGAAGAGCAAGAAGGCCTCTGTGCCCTGGTCCGGGCCGTCTTTGCCCGGGCAGCCCAGCTCATCGGGGCGGCCAGCTTCGGCCTTCTCAGTCACTTGGCAGAGGATAAGGGCTTTACGGAACAGTCCATCGCCATCGAAGGCAGCCTGGTCGAAAAGATCAAAGGCGTTCCGTCGCTCATCGAAGATGCCATCTGCGTCTTCTGCATGGCTCCGACCGAAAATACGCGCATCCACGTCATCCCCAACAGCAACGGCGCCTCCGTCGGCGCTGCCATCGCTGCGGCACTTTGTAGATAATAGTCAGCCAGCGGAAGTGCTATTCTATACAGACAGCTTCTTATGGAGTTTTGAGTTTGTAGTTTGTAGTAAAATGGCAGCCTTTTTCTGTGCGGCACAGCGCCCACCAGCTTGACGTCCGTCCCTGGATTCCTTATAATGAAACTATGACCCGGCCCCTGCGGATTTTTCCGCCGGGGCCTGTTTCGTGAAGGGGGAACCAGCCATGCAACTTGCCGAACTCATCAACGCCCATCGTCAGCAGCTCAATAATACGGATATGGGGATATGGAAGTACATCTTGCAGCACCGCGCCGCTGTCCGCCACAGCTCGATCCATGAACTGGCCAAGGCCTGTCACGTCTCGACGACGACGATTGTCCGCTTTGCCCAGAAATTAGGCCTCGACGGCTTCGGTGAATTCAAGATGCTCCTCAAGCGGGAAGAACCGGAAATTTCCTGCTATGATACGAATGTCATGGACGAACTCCAGCGCTTCTATGAACAGACCGTGGACAAGCTGTGCAGCCGTAACTTCGATAGCGCCAGCGCCCTCGTCCATGAAGCCAACCGGATTTTCACCTATGCGTCGGGCTACGTCCAGAATAACGTCGTCCAGGAGCTGAAGCGTCTTTTTTTCTACGATAACGTCATGCTCTACGACGTACCGGCACGGGAAGAGTTCCGCAACCTCATCCGGACCATGACCAAAGACGACTTGTTCATTATCGTCTCCTTCTCCGGCGAATCGCCGGCCGTTAAGGAACTGGCCCAGGCCCTGAAACTGCGGGACATTCCCTTCATTTCCATTACCCGCCTGCACGACAATACCCTGGCGTCGCTGTCGACGGTCAATTTTTACGTCTCGCCGGCCCGCTTCCAGCTCTATGACAAGGAAGACGACCACGTCGCCTTTCAGTCCATGATGCCTTATTTTGTCCTGGCTGAGATATGGTATGTGAAATATTGTATGTATCTGCACCATTTGAAACAAGAAAAAGAGGCTTCCCGATAGGCTGTACCAAAGTACAGGAAATGTACCAGGTTACAGGCCGGGGGCCGTGTGCCAGAACGCCGCGAATCTATTGTATTCGCGGCGTTTTTTTTATATCCTGTTACTAAGGAAAGCTTATGTACTTTGTTTCACAAACGGGAGGAATTGTCTATGTCATTCAACAAGGACCGCGTGATGCAGGAACTGCAGCGTTTTGGCGGCGCTATGTACACACCGGTCATCTTATTCGCCTTCTTCGGGCTGACTGTCGCCTTGTCGATCATCTTCAGCAATACGGGCCTCTTCGGCAGCCTGGCAGAAAAAGGGACCCTCTGGTATGATTTCTGGTACGTCGTCCAGCAGGGCGCCTGGACCGTCTTCAATCAGATGCCGATCCTCTTTGCCATCGCCGTTCCCATTGGCTTTGCCAAGAAAGAACAGGCCCGCTGTGCCATGGAAGGTTTCGTCATCTACATGGTATTTAACTATTTCATCGCCGGTATCCTGACCCTTCACGGCAGCTACTTCGGCGTCGACTATAGTCAGAACGCCGGTGCCGGCACGGGCCTGGCCATGATTGCCAACATCAAGACCCTGGACATGGGCATGCTCGGCGCTATCTTCATTGCCTGCATCTCGGCCTACCTGCACAACCATTTCTATGATACGGAAATCCCGGACTGGCTCGGCATCTTCAAGGGACCGGCCTTCGTCGTCGCCGTCGGCTTCCTGGTCATGCTGCCCATGGCGCTCCTCTTCTGTTACATCTGGCCGCCTATCCAGCACGGTATCGAACAGTTCCAGTTCTTCCTCAAGACCAGCGGCATCTTCGGCGTCTGGGCTTACACCTTCTCGGAACGCATTCTCTTGCCGGCAGGCCTGCATCATTTTATTTACCTGCCCTTCATTTACGGTCCGGCTGTCTGCGACGGCGGCATCCAGGCTTACTGGCTGCAGCACCTCAATGATTTCGCCACCAGTGCTCATTCCTTGCGGGACATGTTCCCCCAAGGCGGCTTTGCCCTCCACGGCAGTGCCAAAGTCTTCGGCCTGCCCGGCGCAGCCCTGGCCATGTACTATTGTGCCAAACCGGAAAAACGCAAGAAAGTCGCAACCCTGCTCATTCCGGCTACGATTACAGCCGTCCTCTGCGGCATTACCGAACCGATTGAATTTACCTTCTTGTTCGTCGCTCCGCTCTTGTACGTCGTCCATGCCGTCTTAGCGGCTACCTTGTCGGCGACGCTCTATTTCATCGGCCTGTCGGGCAACTTCGGCGGCGGCCTCATCGACTGCTTCGTCCAGAACTGGATCCCCTTGTTCCGCTATCATGCCTGGACCTACATTTTGCAGATTGCCATTGGCCTCGGCTTTACGGCCATTTACTTCGTCGTCTTCCGCTTCCTCATCCTTCACTTCGATTTGCCCACGCCGGGCCGTACCGATGATGGCGGCGAAGACAAATTGTTCACCAAAGCGGAATACAAAGCCAAGAAAGAAATGGAAAAGAAAGGCATTGCCGGCGGTGCCGATGCCCTGAAAGCCCAGGTCTTCCTCGATTGCCTCGGCGGTCCGGATAACATCCGCGAAGTCACCAACTGCGCAACCCGCCTGCGCGTCACGGTCAACGACCCGGATAAGGTCGCTGCGACCAGCAAGTTCACCAATGCCGGTGCCTTTGGCCTGGTCAAGAACGGCCACGCCATCCAGGTCATCGTCGGCCTGTCCGTGCCCAATGTCCGCGGCCACTTCGACGCCCTCATGAAAGGGGAAATGCCGGCAGCCGTAGAAAACACGGTTCCGGAAACGAAAGAAGCCTCGGCAGAAACGCCGGCAGCTCCGGCTGCTGAATCCATCGCTTCCGTCGATGAAGACGACCGTTCCATGAAGCTGAAAGCCTTTGTCTCCGGCGACCTCGTCGACATCAGCGAAGTACCGGACGATGCCTTCTCGCAGAAGATGATGGGCGATGGCGTCGCTATCAAACCGTCGGGCGATACCATCGTCGCCCCGGCAGACGCGACCGTTTCCATGATCATGGAAAGCTCGCTCCATGCGATTGGCCTGGAACTGAGCAACGGTGCCGAAGTGCTCATCCACATCGGCTTGGATACAGTCAATATGAATGGTGAAGGTTTCACCCTGCTGACCCAGCAGGACGCCCAGGTCAAAGCCGGTGACCCCTTGATCCGCTTCGACCGCGATGCCATCGCCAAAGCCGGCTATAACGACATCGTCATCATGGCCGTCACCAACTCGACGGAATACCCGCAGATGAAGAAGGAACCGGACCAGCCTGTCGTCGCTGGTGAAACACCGATTGTCATTTTCTAGGAGGGTTTTATGGATACTTTGAAATGGTGGCAGCAGACGGCTGTCTATCAGATTTATCCCCGCAGCTTCCAGGACACGACGGGCAGCGGCGAAGGCGATATTGCAGGCGTTACGCGCCACTTGGATTATCTCAAGAAGCTCGGTGTCGGGGCCATCTGGCTGACGCCGGTCTACCCGTCGCCCATGGTCGACAACGGCTACGATATCAGCGATTATACGGCCATCGACGGGCGCTACGGCACGATAGAAGATATGGATACCCTCATTGCCGAAGGGAAGAAGCGGGATATCCGCGTCGTCATGGACCTGGTGTACAACCACACGTCGGACCAGCACGCCTGGTTCCAGGAATCGATGCGCAGCCGCACGAACGACAAAGCGGACTGGTACATCTGGCGCGATGCCAAAGAAGACGGCTCGGCGCCGACGAACTGGCGCTCCATCTTCGGCGGCCCGGCCTGGACGTGGTGCGAAGAACGGCAGCAGTATTACCTGCACACCTTCGCCGTCGAACAGCCCGATTTGAATTGGGAAAATCCGGCCGTCCGCCAGGCCCTCTATGATGCGGCCAATTTCTGGATAGCCAAAGGCGTCGGCGGCTTCCGCATCGATGCCATCGTCTACATCAAGAAACCGGCCGTCTTCACAGACGGCCCCGTCGACGGCGCCGACGGCCTGTCGTCCATCCACAAGATGATCGCTAATACGCCGGGCATCCTCGACTTTCTCCACGAATTCCGCCGGAAGGTCTTCGACGGCCACGATATCTTCACCGTCGCCGAAGCCAACGGCGTCACGCCGGCTGACCTGCCCCAGTGGGTCGGTAAGGACGGGGCTTTCAGCATGCTCTTCGAGTTCAGCCATGTGAACCTGGAATTTCCTGACGATGAAGTCTGGTGCCGCGCTGAAAAATGGCCCCTGACCAAGCTCAAGAAGGCCCTGTCCGACAGCCAGCAGGCGACGGCAGCCAATGGCTGGTATCCCATCTTCTTCGAGAACCACGACCAGATACGCTGTGTCAACCGTTATTTCCCCGAAGGGACGGATAAGAAGAAGGCGGCCAAAGCCATGGCGACCATCTTGTTCAGCCTGCGCGGGACGCCCTTCATTTACGAAGGCCAGGAATTAGGCATGGCCAATACGGCCTTTGCCCGCATCGAAGACTACAATGACATTTCGACGCACGGCCAGTATCAGCTGGCCCTGGATGAAGGCTTTGCACCGGCAGAGGCCCTGCACCTCGTCCAGGCCCACAGCCGAGATAATGCCCGGACGCCCATGCAGTGGACGACGGCAGCCCAGGCCGGCTTTACGACGGGGACGCCGTGGCTGCCCGTCCATGACGATTACCTGCAGTGCTGTGCTGAGAGCGAAGAACACGATGCTGATTCGGTCCTCTGGTACTACCGCCGCATCCAGGCCGAACGCTTCCAGGGGGAAGCGGCAGCCATCCTGCAGCGAGGGCGCTACGAAGAGCTGCTGGCTGATGATGAACGCATTTACGCTTTCAAGCGTATCTTAGACGACCAGGCGACATTGACGCTGGTCAATTTTACCAACGAAACCATCGATTATGACGCATCGCTGACGGAAGGCGCAACGGTCCTTCTGGGCAACTACGACGCCCCGGAAGCCGGCAGACTGCGCCCGGCGGAAGCCGTCGTCTATCGGTTATGAGGAGGAGTACTATGTTAAAAGTTGCTGCCAGCGATTATGACGGGACCTTGTTCCGCGACGATATCATTACGGCCCGTGATGCCGAAGCCATCCGCAAATGGCGGGCTGCAGGCCATAAATTCGGCGTCGTATCCGGCCGGGACCACGGCATGCTCATGCCCCAGCTCAAACATTATGGCGTCGAATACGACTACCTGGCCTGCAATAACGGCGGCCTCATCAGCGATGACCAGGAACGCGTCCTCTGGGAAGCCCGCATCGAGCCGGCTGTCCTCAAGGCCGTGAGCCGCCTGCAGCTTGTCCGCAAGTCCTTCCATTTCTCCTTTTCCTCGAAGGACCGGACCTATCTCTGCCACGACCTGCCCGGTACCTGGGTCTGGCGGGAAGCGAAGGAATGGGATTATTCTATCGTTCCCATTACGGAAGACGATATCGAACACCTGCCCCAGACCATCCACCAGTATTCCCTGGGCTTCACGGACCCGGCCGATGCCCTGGCGGCGAGCGACGAAGTCAACGCCCATTTCGGTGATACCGTCCACGCCTATCCCAACCGCTGTGCCGTCGACATCATCCCGGCGGAGATCAGCAAGGAACAGGCCATTGCCCACACTCTTTCCCTTTTCAATTGGGACGGGGCAGAGATTTTTGCCATCGGTGACGAAATCAATGACCTGCCCATGATCCGCGGCTACCGCGGCTATACCGTTTCGACAGCCCGGCCGGCCATCCAGGAAGAGGCACGCCAAGTCTACGACAGCGTAGGGGCCATGCTGGAAGATAATTTATGAGAAAAGAGGTCCTTACGATGCACTTGAATAACACAGCCCTGGCAGCCCTGACTGCCATGACCCTCAGCCTGTCCGGAACGGCCCTGGCGGCGACGGCCGACAGCTTCTCCGATGTCCCCAAAGACCACTGGTCCTATGAAGCCCTGGATTACCTGGCAAAAGAAGGCGTCATCGAAGGCATGGGCAACAGCACCTTTGAAGGCGGCCGCACCATGACCCGCTACGAAGTCGCCAGCATCGTCGCCAAAGCCATGCAAAAAGGCGGCGGCAACTTCGGGGACAAGACGGTCCTGGAAAAACTGCACGCCGAATATGCCGACGAAATCAACGTCTTGCAGCAGCAAGTCGCCAAGAACACCAAGCAGATCGAGCAGAATACCAAGGATATCCAGGAAAACAAGGAAAAAATCGACCGAGTCAAATTGTATGGCTTCATGCGTACACAGTACGATTATGACAAAGATACGACCTCCGGCACTATTGATAAACAGACTAATCGTTTTTACATGGACTTACGCGGCGACTTTAAGGTCAACGATTACTGGACGGTCAAGTTCCAAAGCGAAACGAACCGCCATTATAATGACGGTCATCGGAGGGCTAATGAAGGCGGCATCAATAATTATGGTAAAGATAATTACACTGGTCAAAAAACATGGTCTGGCCACGATGGCAATATGCAGAGAATCTGGGTTGAAGGTAAGAAAGATGGCCTGGGCTGGATTAATATAGGCCGTGCCTGGCGCGGATTAGGCTTCCAGAATGTCCTCGTCGGCAATGAAACCGATGGTTTGCAATTCGGTGTCCCCATCAAAGGAACGAACTTGACGGCCAGTGGGTTCTGGTTTGCTTCAACCGGGGATGGCAACAAAGAAAGCCTCTATGGTGCCGCAATTTGGGGACCTGTAGCTAAGAATTTGGATATCAATCTTGCCTATGCAAAGAGCAGTCTGGACAAAGGAGAAATTAATAATTCGGGCAATATTGACTATTACTATGCTGATTCCAATGATAAATATAAAATCAAGCCCAAATATGGTTACGGCGAAAAGAATCTAAGAAGTTATGGCTATGTCCTCAGTATGTCTACGAACATAAATAAAGACTTGCGCTTTATTGCCGACTATGCCAAGACCGATGCCGATTTCCAGAACAACAGCATCGCTTTGCGTTTGAATTACAAAGATGCTGATTATAAAAAGCCTGGCAGTTATGGTCTTTATCTGCGTTATATTAAATACGGCAAAAACGGCTGGCTCGCTGGGGATGACGAATGGAACTCCACTTGGTATGGTACCAAGGGTTGGATTGCCGGTGTCCGTTATGCCCCGTGGAAAAACATTATCTGGGAAACGATGTATTCCAAACAGAAACGCCACTGGAGTACGTCGGATGAATATGACCGTAATCTCTTCCGGACTGAACTGGATTTCCATTTCTAAAATTTAAGGCCTTTCCTCGGACTCAGATGCGGCTGCGCCGCGACAGACTCAAACTGACAACGACGCTGCGGGAAACCCTCAGCGCGTAGCGGGCCGCCCGCAGCCACTGTCCGTCCAGGGAACTATCCTGCAATTGACAGACCAGAAAAATCTGGGCGTCCCCTACGGAATCGCATACAGGCGATGAAAAATAAATGCAGGCCGCAGGTCACAGGTCGCAGGTCGCCCAAAAAACGGCCAGCGGCCGCACGTAGGGGCTCGCACGTGGCGAGCCCGCTAGGGTGATTTCGCCACAGCCTGTTCTGGTATAATGGCAGGCAGTTACGAATCACGAACCATTAAATAGGACTGTCGCATGAATGTTTCTGACAGCATGCGAGGCCCTGTTTACTTTATAGTTTGTAGCACAGAGTTTGTAGTTTGCAGAGAAAACCTTCAAATTTAAAGCCATCCGCTAACAACTAACTGCTAGCCACTAACAACTTTAAAGGGCTTGTCGTCGTGCGACAAGCCCTTTTTCCTTGACGCCTTTTTTTTCTCTTGTTATAATGGATTAACACAAAAAAACAAATACAAACATTATATGATGAGAAAAGTATGTAAGGATAAACATGAGGTGAAGTGTATGTTACCAGCAGAACGACGGCAGTTTATTTTAAACGAACTGTACAAGAACAAAGCTGTAACGGTCAATGACCTGGCCCGGCAGCTCGATGTCACGACGATGACAATCCGGCGGGATTTGCAGCATTTGGAAGAAGGCGGCTTAGTCGAAAAAAGCCACGGCGGCGCTGTTTTGGTAGAATCTTCTGTCAAAGAAGCGACGTATCGCAATCGTAAATTAGTCCACATTGAAGAAAAGCGGCGCATGGCGGCAGCGGCCTTGCCTCTTATCGAATCGTCTATGAGCATCTACCTCGATGCGGGTACGACGAATTTTGAGTTGGCTGAATTGATGGCCAAACAGCGCTGGGATAATCTGACCGTCGTGACCAATGATTTAGCCATTGCCCAGGTCCTGACTCCGGTCATGGGGCTGTATGTCATCCTCTTAGGCGGCCATATTGACGTCGAATCCAGTTCGACGTGCGGCGTCTTGGCGACCAATATGGTCCGGGCCATGCATTTCGATATCTGCTTTTTAGGGACTCAGGCCATCACGCCGGATTGGCGCATCATGACGGCCAATGCTGAGAAAATCGATGTCAAACGGGCTTGTCTTCAGGCATCGGATAAGGTCGTCCTCCTGGCAGACCATTCTAAGTTCAAGAAACATAAACTCTATTATATCCTGGACCTCTGGGATATGGATGTCCTCGTCAGTGACTATCAGGCCAGTGCAGAAGAAGCGTCCTTATTTGAAGAACACCAGGTTCAGTTTATCCGCGTTTAAGGGGGAGAGCACATGCATCATTTTGTCATCATTGCTGATGATTTTACGGGAGCCAATGATACAGGCGTCCAGCTTTGCAAGCACGGGATTCCTGTCGATGTTATCCTGGATACGGCACAGATAGAAGCCAATGGCAACAGCCTGTCCATCGACAGCGAGAGCCGCGTCGTTTCCGGCCAGGAAGCCTATGACCGCGTGTATGCGGCCGTACGCAGGGTACAGCAAACCGGTGGCTGCCGTTTTCTGTATAAGAAAGTCGATTCGACGCTGCGCGGTCATTTGCAAGAAGAAATCCGGGCTGTTGTCGATAGTTATGCGCCGGAACTCATCATCTTTGCGCCGGCTTATCCTGAGCAGGGGCGGACTGTCGAAGCGGGGCGGCTTTGCGTCCATGGGACACCGTTGCTGGATACGGAAATCGCCCGTGATCCGCGGAATCCCTTGCAGGAAGATCACGTACAACGGATTTTGTCGGCGTGCCTGCAGCAGCCGGTCTGTCACTATACCCTCGATGCCATCGAGGACGATCGTCTTGACTTTACCGGATTAGCTTATTCCTTTGATACGATGGAGCAGGCGCAGCTGGAACGGATTGCCGAAAAAGCCGGTCAGACGGGGAAGAAAGTCCTGTGGATCGGTTCGGCCGGCTTGGCCCAGGGGCTATTACAGATACAGCAGCGGGAGCTCCCGGCCATGGCCGTTATCGGCAGTATCAGCAGCAAGACTATGGAACAGCTGGCGTATTGCCGGAATCAGGGCCTTCCTGTCGTGGCACTGGACATGAGGGCCCTTTATGAAAATCGGGATGGAAATACAGCACTTCAAAAAGTGGTACACTTTTTACAGTCTGGCCAAAGTGTGGTCCTTACGGGGGCTGCCTGCCGCCAGGATTATGAAGACTTTGCTGCCTATGGCCGGGAAAAGGGGATTTCTACGGATGAATTGGCCGAATTTACCAAACAGACCCTAAGCCGGATGGTGCCGGCTATTTTGCAGGAAACCGCCGTTAGCGGTTTGTTTTTGACCGGTGGCGATACGGCCATTGCCGTCATTTTGCAGTTAGGGGCCAGCGGGTCCCATATTGAACGGGAGATAGTGCCCGGTTTTGTGCAAGGCCGTTTGCTGGGAGGCAGCCAGGAAGGATTGCCTATCGTCACCAAAGCCGGTGCCTTTGGTACGGAAGAAGATATTTTCCGCTGTATCCAGGAACTGAAATACAATTAATTACATTTTTTTTAGTTCTAAAATGTTGTTTTATGTTATAAAATCATACGTATAGAGAAATGAAAAAAGCCAGGAATGAGCATGAGTATGCCATCTCTGGCTTTTTTTTCTGTGATTTTCTTGGAAGTTGCCTCTGAAATATGATGAAAAAATAGCATGGTGTATATACGAAAAAGCCATTGACTTATTAGAGAAACTCTCCTATAATCTAATTAACAAAAACAAACAGATAAGAACACAATCAAACAAAAAATGATTGTGACAAAGGAGGAGGTACAGTGGCAGTAAATTTTGTAGGCATTACCATGGGCGATCCGGCTGGTATCGGGCCGGAGATTTCCCTTAAAGCTATAGATGCTAAAACGGAGTACCAACAATATGTCTTGATTTATGGCAGCTACGACGTGCTTCAATACTATCATCAACGGCTTCAGCTGACGACGCCGCTGGTACGCATTGAAAAGGTACAGGACTTCCAGCCAGGGAAAATCAACGTCATTTCTGTCGTCGACCTGGCTATCGGCAAAGATATTGAAATCGGGCAGGTATCACCCGTTGCCGGTGATGCGGCGTATCAATATATTGCCCGGGCCATTTCTGATGCTTTGAAAGGCGATATCCGCGTTGTCACGACGGCTCCCTTGAATAAGGAAGCCCTCCATAAAGGCGGTCACAACTTCGACGGTCATACGGAAATCTTCGCTACCCTGACGAAGACGAAATCTTATACAATGATGCTTTGGAGCGAACACATGTCTGTCGTCCACGTATCGACTCACTGTTCCCTGCGGGAAGCCTGTGACAGAGCGACGAAAGCCAGGGTGCTGGAATGTGTTCATCTGGCCGATAAGGCGATGAAGCAGTTGGGCGTCGAAACGCCGCGGATCGCTGTTGCCGGCTTGAATCCCCACAGCGGCGAAGCCGGGCTCTTTGGCCGGGAAGAAATTGATGAAATCATCCCGGCTGTCCAGGCGGCCCAGCAGGAAGGCCTCGATGTCGATGGGCCGGTCCCGCCGGATACGGTCTTCTTGAAAGCCTATAATGGCGTCTACGACATCGTCGTTGCTATGTACCATGACCAGGGACATATCCCCATGAAAATGGTAGCCTTTGATTCCGGCGTCAATGTCACGCTGGGCCTGCCCATCATCCGGACATCCGTCGATCATGGCACGGCCTTCGATATTGCCGGCAAGGGCATTGCCAAGGCGGACAGCATGTGCTATGCCGTCGATTTAGGAAAACGATTTGCAGAACATTAAATTTTACATATATTCACAAAGGAGCGAGATACATTATGTTTAAAGCAGAAGGTTTGATTACACCGGTTGTTACGGCGTTGACGGAAACGGAAGAATTCAACAAAAAAGAATACCAGGCTTTTATCGACCACTTAATCAAAGCCGGCGTCCATGGGATTTTCCCGCTGGGGACGAACGGCGAATTCTATGCATTTTCGGCTAAAGAAAAACTGGAAATCATCGAAGCTGCCGTCGAAGCCGTCCAGGGTCGCGTCCCCGTCTATGCCGGCACGGGCTGTGTTACGACGAAAGAAACAATTGAATTGTCCAAAGCAGTCCAGCAGATGGGCGGTGTCGATTGCTTATCTATCATCACCCCGTATTTTGTAAAGGCTTCCCAGGCTGACTTGATTGAACATTACAGCGCCATTGCCGAAGCCGTCGATATGCCGATTTTGCTGTACAACATCCCGGCGCGGACAGGCAATGCCATTGACTGGAAAACCGTCAAGACCCTGGCAAAATATGAAAATATCATCGGCATCAAAGATTCGAGCGGTAACTTCGACAACATGCTGAAATACATCGAAAATACGGATCCCCGCCTTAACGTACTGGCTGGCAGCGATTCCCTCATCCTATGGGTTCTCATGGCTGGCGGTACCGGCGCCATTTCGGGCTGCTCCAATGTCTTCCCGGAACTGATGGTCAGCATCTACAACTACTGGAAAGAAGGCAACATCGAAAAGGCCAATGAATCGCAGAAGAAAATCCGCGCTTTCCGCAATGTCATGCAGATGGGCAACCCCAATTCGGTCGTTAAATTAGCTGTCAACATGCGCGGCTATCACGTAGGACCGGCTCGCCAGCCGTCGAACTGCACGGATCCGGCTATTAAAAAAGCGCTGGAAGATGTTTTCAAACTGTATGAATAATAAAGGCAAGGAGATGTAACTCATGGCTAAGGTTGTAATTTCACATCGTCTTCATGATGATGGTATGGCTGTTCTTGAAAAAGCTGGGGTAGATGTCGTTATTACGAATAGTGGCGATCCTAAAGTTATGTTACCAGAATTAAAAGATGCGGATGGGGTTATTATTCGGATTGGCTCTATTGATCGTGAAACAATGGAACAATGCCCTAAATTAAAGGTTATTGGTCGCCCTGGCGTTGGTGTTGACGATGTCGATGTTGAAGCGGCTACTGAATTAGGGATTCCTGTCGTTATTGCTCCTGGTGCTAATAGTCGGTCTGTTGCAGAACATGCCATGGCAATGATGTTTGCTTGTGCTAAAGATATGATGCGCAGTGATAGAGAAATGCGCAAAGGAAATTTTGGTATCCGCAGTTCCTATAAAGCTTATGAATTAGGTGGAAAAACGCTGGGATTGCTTGGGTATGGTCATATTGGCAGTATTTTTGCTGGCATGGCTGCTGGTATTGGGATGAAGGTTCTGGTTTATGATCCTTTCATTAAAAAAGAAATTGTTGAAGCGCAAGGATATGGGTATCGTGAAGATATGCACGATATTTTGCGAGAAGCAGACGTTGTTTCTATCCATACGCCATTGACCCCGCAGACAAAAAATATGATTGGGGAAGCAGAATTAAGAATGATGAAAAAAGATGGAATCTTGATAAACTGCGCTCGTGGTGGGATTGTAGACGAAGCTGCTTTAAACAAAGCTTTGGATGAAAATTGGATTCACAGTGCCGGTACGGATGTTGTTGTACATGAACCGATTGACCCGGCAGATCCGATTTTCCATCACGATAATATTGTCGTTACGCCACATATGGCTGGCCAGACACGGGAAGCTGCTTCTGGAGTAGCAACACTCGCAGCAGAAGGAACCGTTGCTGTTATAAGTGGTCAAAAATGGGATAAAGTTTGCAATCCGAAGGCTTACGAACATCCCCGTTGGAATAAGTAAGGTGATGGTAATATGAAAAACTCTCTTGATGATTGCGCCTGGAAAACATAATCATCAAGAGAGCTTCACAGAAAAGGTAGAGCCTAATCTGGATTTCATTATACCATAGTCTTACCACTTATATACTTGGAAAAGAAAATATATTTCTTAGCGTTTTCTCATGTCCGTAAGAACAAAAAGGTATAAAAGGTGATAAGAATGTCTTCGATGAGCATGACAGCTTTGGAAGCTACAAAACAAAAAAGAACTCATGTTAGATGGATTGTCTGTGGATTGATGTGGGCAGCTATCGCTATTAACTTTATTGATAGAACAACATTGGCTATTGCTACACCTCATATTATGCAAGATCTTTCTATAACAACTGAAGAAATGGGCATGGTTATGTCGGCCTTCTTTCTTTGTTATGCGTTGCTTCAGATTCCGGCTGGATTTGTATCAGAAAAGTTTGGGCAACGCAAAGCTTTGGGCATGTCCGTACTTTGGTGGTCTATTGCTACCGCATTAACCGGGCTAGCTACTGGATTTAAATCTATTTTAGGTATGCGTATGATTTTAGGCGTTGGTGAAGCTGGTGCATATCCCAGTAATGCGGCGATTACTAGAAAGTGGTTCCCGAAAAGTGAACGAGCTACTGTTGGAGGTATTTTCGATAGTGGACAAAAATTCGGTGGAGCTTTTGGGATTCCTATTTTGACTTGGTTGATGATTCAAATTGGCTGGCGTGGTACATTTGCTATCCTTGGCGTATTGGGGATTATTTGGGCAATTGTTTGGTTTGCATTTTTTAAAGATGATCCAGCGAAAAATAAGCATGTCAATGCTGCCGAACTGGCATATATTAAGTCGGGGCAGGATACTGATGAAACAAGCAATAAGGCGATGCCTTGTAAATGGTATGAATTGTTAAAGTTTAGAAATATGCAAGCAATGTGTATTGGCTTTTTTGCAACTAACTATAGTTCCTATTTTTTTATCACTTGGTTACCGATGTATTTAATGAAAGATAGAGGTCTTAGCTTTGCTCAAATGGGTTTTGCCGCTTCATTGCCATTACTTTGTGGTGCTATTGTTGAAGTTATTGCAGGCTGGTCTTCGGATAAAATCGTTTCATCTGGCAAATTCTCATTAACAAAAACACGAAAAATGTTTCTGTGTGGTGGCTTGATTTTAGCTTCTACCATTGGGTTTGCGGCCGTAACTGAATCTATTTATGTAACACTGTTCTTATTGTGTTGTGCTAAATCCGGTACTGTTATTGCTGCTTCTCAGACATGGGCTATCCCTAGTGAGATTGCACCACGTAATATGACAGGCATTGTTGCTGGGATTCAAAATTGTGTTGCTAATTTTGGTGGCGTAGTTGGACCGATTGTTACTGGTTTTATTGTCGGGGCTACGGGGCATTTTGAATTTGCGATGCTCTTCACTGCATTATTGTTATTAGGTGCAGTATTAAATTACATTTTTTATTTAGGTAAAATTGAACCAATGAAAGTGGAAGAAAAGACTGCATGATTCAATATTAAGGAGGCTTTTATACTATGAAACAATGTCAGTTGACCATTCCGGGCGTGGTTTATGCCGGCCCTGGTAGTGTAGAAAAAATCAATGAAGTATTGCAGCGGGAAAAGGCACAGTCCGTCTTGCTGTTTACCGATAAGGCAGTCCGAGGAGCGGGCCTTACGAAACGGGTCGAAGAAATCTGCTCGGCTGTAAAGCTGACGGTCATCGATGACCTGGCTTCGGAACCGTCCTATCTGGACGTGGAACGCGTCATTGCCGAAGTCAGCGAAGCCAACATCGATTTGGTCATCGGCGTCGGCGGCGGCAGTGTCATGGATGCGGCCAAATTGGCGAGCATCGTCATCGGCGCTGAATACGGTGTCCGCGATTTGCTCAAAGACCCGACGATTGCCAAGAAATACATCAAATCCCTGATGATCCCGACGACGTGCGGCACCGGCTCTGAAGCGACATGCAACTCCATCGTCGCCATCCCGGAAGAACAGTCGAAACAGGGTATCGTCAACAACTGCATGATCCCTGACTATGTCATCCTCGATGCAGAAATGATCAAGAAGCTGCCGCCGAAAGTTTTGGCTGCGACCGGCGTCGATGCCCTGGCACATGTCGTCGAATGCTTCACGTCGAACAAGGCGACCATCCTCAGCGATACGTATGCCATCGAAGGGGCCAAGAAGATTTTCCACAACATCCGCGAAGCCTATGCTGACGGCGATAATATGGATGCCAAGACGGAAATGCTCATCGGCGCTTTTTACGGTGGTGTTGCCATTACCGGTTCCGGTACGACCGCTGTCCATGCCCTCTCCTATCCGTTAGGCGGCAAATACCACATTGCCCATGGTGTTTCCAATGCTATCCTGATTGCGCATGTCATGGAATTCAACAAAGATGCCTGCACAGAACGGCTGGCCGCTCTCTGCGATGCCGTCTATCCTGAAAAATATGCAGAAACAGCAGACAGCAAAGCCGATTATATCATTTCTGAAATCAAAGATGTCGTCGCCAAAGTCCATATCCCGACGAAACTCGACGAATTCGGCGTCAAAAAAGAAGACCTCGATTTCCTGGTAAAAGCCGGAAGCCAGCAGACCCGTCTCTTAGTCAACAACTGCAAGGAATTGTCCCTGGACGATATCCGTTATCTCTACGAAAAATTATTTTAACTGAATCCATCAGAAACGCCAAAAGGGCTTGCCGCACGTAAAATTGTGCGACAAGCTCTTTTTTGACAAATTTTATATTTTTAGCTATACTGAATCAAGGTGTTGCCAAACGGCAGGCGGTTAATCAAGCCCCAGAAATGGGGTGAAGCCCATGGATAACTTTGTAATAAAAAAATAATCGCCTTGCAGCTCCACAACTCTAGGCGATTACTTCGTTAAACAATGGGGCTGACCGTTTCCGGGCAACACCTTTTTCTATATGTAGCATAACATAAATGACGATAATCGTCAATGTTCCCGTTTCTTTCGTTCCTGGAGAATAATCATTGAATGAAGTCGCCAATGCAACGAAAGTTTTTTCGTTGCATTGGCGTTACATTTTTGATTCGCTAAAACAGGAAACGAAGTAAACGAAAATAAAATGCTCTCTTTTATCGGTGATGAGAAAATAAACGCAGGCCGCAGGCGGCCGGTTGCAGGTCGCAAAAAGCGGCCAGCGGCCGCACGTAGGGGCTCGCACGTGGCGAGCCCGCTAGGGAGATTTCGCCACAGCCCATTCGAGTATAATGGCAGGTTTTACGAATTATGAGCCACGAGCTACTAACAACTAGCCACTCAAAAAGGCGCTGTCTTCGTGCGACAGCGCCTTTTTACTCACGGCATACTGATGTCTTCCTGGTGATTCATGGAGAAGCCGCCTTTTTCTACGTCGTCGAAGTCGAGGGACGGGTCGTATTCCGGGAGCTTGGTCAGTCGTTTGACCAGACCGAAGGGCTTCTTCAGAGAGAGTTTGTCTCCCTTACCCGAGAGAACCCAGAGGACTTTGTAGCCTTTGGGCGGTGTCTGGAGTTTTTCTTCGCCTTTGCCGTCGGTGAAGTAAACGACGAGGTCGACGCGCTGGGTATTGGCGTAGGTGAAGACCGGGGAATAGGCCGTGCCGCCGCGGATGTCCAGGCGGCCGCGGACGTCGTCCATGGTGCGGATGCGGTAGGTGCGGCGTATTTCGTCGTCACATTCGGCGACGATGATTTCATGGTTATAGCAGCGGACCAGGTGCAGGACTTCGCCGATGGCCTGACGAAATTCGGCATCGGTGATACTGCCGCTGATGTCCAGGCCGATGAGGATTTTGGCCGTATGGGAGCGCAGGCAGCCCGGCAGGTCCAGCCGTTCCGGCTGGCGGCGGTTGCGGCGCATGGTCGTCCGCTTCCAGGTGCTGGTGACGGAGCCGACGAGCTTTTTCAGGTACCAGTGCCAGGGCAGGTCTTCCTGACTGTCTTTCAAGGCTTTGATCATGCTTTCCAGATAATTCGACAGCTCGCCCTTGCACGAAGCGTCGATGTACTTTTCCGTGAATTTGCGCAGCGTCTCTTCGTCGATATCATCGCCTTCGTCCCATAAGTCGTGGGTCTTAGCCGGGTCGTAGGATACGGCAATGGATTCGTCGGAGTCGCTGTCCGATTCGGGCAGGTCTTTTTTGTCGGTCCGCAAGTCCAGGGCGCCTTGAATCTTATCGACGTAGTATTCCAGGCTTTCAAAGGGATTCAGGAGCAGGGAATAGTTCATGTTCACCCATTCCAGGGTCGTCGAGAAGGGCGGCAGGTGGTCGAGATAGGTGTTGACGACGACGTCCATGGCCAGGTTGACGGCCATTTTGCTGTATTGCTGCCGCAGTTCTTTGGACCGGATGAGGTGGAGGGAGACGACGTGGAGGATTTCATGCTTAATCGTGCTCTCCATCTGTTCCGGCGACAGGGGCAGGAAGAGCATGGGATTGAAATAGAGGTGGTACCGCGTCCCCTTGAAGTTGGTCCCTGTCGGCGAGGCCATGTCGAAGCGGATTTCCTTGACCATTTGGAAGAGAAAATAGCCGAAGAAATTGTCTTTGTCTTCCATGAGGTGGCCGTTGATGCGGTCCAGGAAGGTGTAGAATTTCTTTTGGAAATCGGCCGGCACATCCGGGACGCTGCCAGTCCGGCGCTGCTCGGCGAGGACGGCGTCGGCGACGATAGATGCCTGCTGATAGAGAAGGTTGGCCGCAATGGGCAGTGATTGTTCCATAGGCGTTTACCGAAGGGACCGGAAAGCTGCGAAGTAGCTGTCGATGAAGTCGTCGTTATCCAGAGCGCAGGCATAGACTTTGGGGTTGGCGGCTTTCATGTCCTTCATGACGCCGAGGCGCAGATCGACGGGATAGAGCGCCAGGAAGGCGACCAGGCGGGAAAGGAGCGGCTGAGCTTCGCTGTCATCGAGGCGGATGGCATGTTCCAACTGCTTGAGGATGTTCTTGGCAGCCAGGTAGAGCCGGGTGTGGCTTTCACTGTTGACCCGGCTGGACAGGGCCGGATCCAGGGATGGACTGCCGAAGACATCGTCATAAGCGATGAGGGGCTGGGCATCGGACGTGACGAAATGGACGAATTCCTGAGCGATGAGCTTGCCGACGTTGCCGCGGATGACGTTGTAGAAGACACCCTGCGGGATGGCCGACGGGTCCTGTTTATAGATGTGGTACAGTTTGGAAATGCGTTCGTAACTGCGCGGCGTGGCATTGATGTCGTCTTCGTTGGTCTTGTCCAGGTATTCCGGGAAGGTGGAAATAAATTCCATGACCTTTTCTTCAATGCCTGCCGTCGAGGCCCAATCGAGCCACTGCAGGTAATCGGCTTCCATGTACAGCCAGACGAAGCGGTTCTGCTGGGCTGCATCCATTTCGACGACTTCGTAGTCATAGGAATCGGCCGGGTTCATGGCGGCGATGATGTGAACCGACGGCGACAAGACGTAGCCGTTGATTTCACGGTTGAGGATGAGGTTCATCAGTTCCTGCTGGACGGCGTGGTCGCAGCGGTTGATTTCGTCGATGAACAAGAGGACTGTCCGGCCCTTGGCGATTTCTTCGTCGATTTTGCGGAGCTTGTGGTGGACGGCATAAATCGTCGTGCCCGCTTCGACCGTAGGCAGGCCGCCGATTTCCCCTTCTTTGAGGAGGTTGCCGTCGATGCCGACCAGGCTCCAGTCATTCTTGGCAGCCAGTTCCCGGGCCAGGGAGGTCTTGCCGATACCCGTTTCGCCGACGAGAAGTGGGACTTCACCGGCTTTGAGGACTAATTCTACGCTTTTGAAAGTATCTGTAAAGTTCATGGTTTCTCTCCTATTTCAACGTCAATTTTTCATCTACTGTGATACGGCGGGCCTTCTTGCTGCCGCAATCGTCGACGAGGAGGACTTTATCGGCCGGTGTCAGATCGACGGCGTTGCAGGTGATGAAGTTGCGGACATAGTCTTCCGGTACATCGTCCCGGGACAAGACGGCCTTGAAGGTATTGCGCCAATCGTCAGGGGTCAGGGAAATGCCCTTGGGCATGTATTTGCTGACCAGGACGTTGCGGCTGAGATAGTGGAGAAATTCCTCTTTGCTGATATTCGGGATGAGGCGGATGGCCTGTTCGTTTTCGCTGATGGCCAGTTCTTTTGCTTCTTCCGTCGGCTTTTCGATATAGCGCAGGGCTTCGTAGTTGCCGCGGATGGCGGCCAGCTGGACGGCCGGTGTCGGATGCTTGATGTATTTGATGGCGTCGTAATTCTTTTCTACAGCCCGCAGCTGCAGGGCTTCGTCCGGGTCTTTGACGTATTTGATGGCCCAGCCCGACTGGTCCAGGGCGGCGTCGATGAGTTCCGGTGACGGATTTTCGATATAACTCAGGTTGTTCCAGCCAGCGCGGACCGCTTGCAGGAGCATGTCTTCCGACGGATGGTTGATGAATTGGATGGCCCGGGCCGTATTGGCGACGGCGGCTTTCTGGACGGCTTCGGAAGGATGCTTGATGTATTGCAGGGCCAGGCCGTTCATCTGGACAGCCAGGAGCTGCATTTCTTCCGACGGATTTTCGATGCGGTCGATTACATAGGGATTGTTGCGGATCATATTCATATATTTTTCATTCGTCATGTCAGGTCCCCTTCATTTCATATAATAAAGATTCATTGCCTCTATTATACAATAGCTGCGGGCCGGAGGGAAATATTTTAAGTGGCTGGTGGTTAGCAGCTAGTGGCCAGGGGATGGTTTTAAATTTTTTACCATTTGCTGCAAACTTAAAACTCAAAAAGGGGCTGTCGCACATGCGACAGCCCCTTTTCTGTAAACGATGTTGATAGAGAAACCTCTCAGTCAGCTTCGCTGACAGCTCTCCTATAAGGAGAGCCACTGCGAGCCACTAGCCACGAGCCACTAATCCTTCTGCGGCGTGAGGGCGGCAAAGTGATGCAGGGCCGTGTACATGTCGCGGACGTTTTTGAACTGGACCGTGTCGATCTTGACGGCATAGTCTGTTCCATCGGGCCGGTAGACCTTGGTCAGATCGGCTTTCAGGTCGTATGTCCCTTTGCGCTTGTTGGCGTGCAGGGCCGCTTTGTATTCGTTGATCTGGTGGATTTCCTGGCCCATCTGGAAGACCAGGTCGTCGCGGATGCCGGCGTATTTTTCGACATACAACGTAAAGCTCATGTTTTCGATGCTGTTGGGATAGTCCATGGTTTGCATGGCCTGGAGGGAATCCATATCGGCGTAGACGATGCCATCCGGGCTGGTGCTGATGACGCGGTAACGGCCGGGGTTGCTGACCAGGGTCTGGGAATCCATGGCGTTGGCTGTCAGGCAGCCCAGGGCCAGGAGCAGGGACGCACAGAGCGTCGTCATTTTTTTCATGAGAATCCATCCTTCCTTATCGTAAAATAGGTTAATCGTTTGTCCTATTATATCATGAAGGCAGGGGTAAAACTATACTGGGAGCAAAGACGTCCCGTACGTATACGAAAAATGCCCACTTTTTTCTTGATAAAAATTTTGAAATATCATAAAATTATCTTATGGAAAACGCAAAGAAAGGGAAGGGTGCTATGTTAGATTTTCGTATCCATACATTTTTGTGCGTTTGCCGTCACATGAATTATACCCGGGCTGCTGCGGAACTTCACATCACACAGCCTGCCGTTTCTCAGCATATTCGCTACTTGGAACGCGAATACGGGACCAAGCTTTTCAGTTATAAGGGAAAACATCTGCAATTGACCCAGGCTGGGCACATCCTTTGGAATGCCGTGACTGCCATCAGCCATGACGATGCCATCTTGAAAGAGCATCTCCGTGATTTGCAGCATAACCGCTCCTTGTCTTTTGGTGCGACGCCAACGGCTGGCGTGGGGATTCTCGATAAGTTGGCTGACCTGCTCAAGCATAACGACGATATGAATCTCCGCATGGAAATTGCCGATGCTGAAAAACTGCTCCAGTCCCTGGATGATGGTGCCATTGATTTCGCCATCGTCGAAAGTTCTTTTGACCAGGGACGCTATGAATCGCTCTTATTTTCTAATGAACCGATTGTCGCTGTCTGCGGTACGGGCTATGAAGCTCCGGAAGAAATGACGCTGTCAGAACTCATGCGCTATCGGATCATCGTCCGCGAACGCCATGCCGGCGCCCGCCGGATCTTGGAACATAAGCTGGCAGAACAGGGCTACACACTGGACCATTTCCCGGCCCGCTATGAAGTGGGCAGCCTGTCGGCCGTCAAAGGACTGGCCTGCCGTGACTGCGGTATTGCATTTTTATATGAAACATCAGTTCAGAAAGAACTGGCAGACGGGACGCTCCGGCGCATTGTCGTCAAAGACTTTTCCGTCATGCACGCGTTTTCATTCTTGTGGCGCAAAGGCAGCATGTATCGCGCTTTATTCACACAGATATACGACCAGTTGAAAGACTGAGTCCTATACGTGCTGCTTTTTATTTCTCATACATTTTGAAAGGGTGAAGAGAACATGTTATATTCAACAGAAGTTAAGAATATGTGTCCCGTCACGAAAGGCGCATATCACGGACCGGCCCCGATTCCGGAAGAAGGCGAATGGGTACAGGTAAAGGAAATTAAAGATGTCAGCGGCTTGACCCATGGCGTAGGCTGGTGTGCTCCGCAGCAGGGTGCCTGCAAATTGACACTCAATGTCAAAGACGGCATCATTGAAGAAGCCCTCGTTGAAACCATCGGCTGTTCCGGCATGACTCATTCTGCTGCTATGGCTTCGGAAATCCTTCCGGGCAAAACGCTTCTTGAAGCCCTCAACACCGACCTGGTCTGCGATGCTATCAACGTCGCTATGCGCCAGCTCTTTCTCCAGATCGTCTATGGCCGTACCCAGACGGCATTCTCCGAAGGCGGTCTCCCCATCGGCGCCAGCCTGGACGACCTCGGCAAAGGCCTGCGCAGCCAGACCGGCACCATGTTCGGTACGAAAGCCAAAGGCACGCGTTATCTGGAAATGACCGAAGGCTATGTCACCCGCATGGCACTCGATGAAGACAACCAGGTCATCGGCTATGAATTCATCCACCTCGGCAAAATGATGGAAGCCATCAAGAAAGGCGTTGAACCGGCAAAAGCCATGGAAGACGCAAAAGGCCATTATGGCCGCTTTGAAGAAGCAGCTTCGTATATCGATCCGAGACAGCAATAGGAGGGCAAAAACATGGAATTATTTGAAAGCTACGACAGAAGAATTGATAAGATCCTCGGCGTACTGAAAGAATACGGTATCGGCAGCGTTGAAGAATGTCGCGATATCTGTGCAGCTGCCGGCTTGGATCCCTATAAAATCGTCAAAGACGTACAGCCTATCGCATTTGAAAATGCCGGCTGGGCATACACCGTTGGCGCCGCTATCGCCATCAAGACCAATGCACGCACGGCTGTAGAAGCTGCGAAAGCTATCGGCATCGGCCTCCAGTCCTTCTGCATCCCCGGTTCGGTTGCTGAAGACCGCAAAGTCGGCCGCGGCCACGGCAACCTGGCAGCGATGCTCTTGCAGGATGAAACGAAATGCTTCTGCTTCCTCGCAGGCCACGAATCCTTTGCAGCTGCTGAAGGTGCTATCGGCATCGTCCGCAATGCCAACAAGGCTCGTAAAGTGCCTCTCCGCGTCATCCTCAACGGCCTCGGCAAAGACGCTGCTCAGATCATTTCCCGTATCAACGGCTTCACCTATGTTCAGACCCAGTTCGATTACAAAACGGGTGAACTGAACATCGTCCGTGAAATCCCGTATTCCAAGAGCGAACGGGCCAATGTCCGCTGCTTCGGTGCCGACGATGTCCGCGAAGGCGTCGCTATCATGCACCACGAAGGCGTCGACGTTTCCATTACGGGCAACTCGACCAACCCGACCCGCTTCCAGCACCCCGTTGCCGGTACATATAAGAAAGAATGTATCGAAATGGGCAAGAAATACTTCTCCGTTGCATCCGGCGGCGGCACAGGCCGTACACTCCATCCGGACAACATGGCTGCCGGCCCGGCTTCTTACGGCATGACCGATACCATGGGCCGTATGCACAGCGACGCACAGTTCGCTGGTTCTTCGTCCGTACCGGCTCACGTAGAAATGATGGGCTTCCTCGGCATGGGCAACAACCCCATGGTTGGCGCGTCCGTAGCCGTAGCTGTAGCCGTAGAAGGCGCTGCCAAAGCTGGCAAATTCTAATAAAATCCGTATGTAAAAAAAAGAGGCTGTCGCATTAAGACAGCCTCTTTTTGAGCTTTAAGTTTGTAGTTTTTAGTTTGCAGCAAATGGTAAAAGATTTAAAGTAATCTTCTACAAACTACAAACTCCGTACTACAAACTATAAAGTAAAAGGGGCCTTGCATGATGGCAAAAATCTTCGTGCGACAGTTCCTTTTTTGCCGTCAGCAGATGGCTTTAAATTTAAAGGTTTTCGCTAAAAACTACAAACTCCGTACTACAAGCTATAAAGTGAAAGGAATCTCGCATGATGGTATAAGCCTTCGTGCGACAATGGCCCCATACTATAAATGTGGCGAAAAAAATGGTATAATTAATTATCTATGTTACAAATTTGGGAAAGGGGTATTCCATGGATACGACAAAGAAGATAGCCGTTATGCTGGGGGTGTGCTTCATGACGTCCCTGTCGGTGGCTGGTGCGACGTTCCATCCCGGTGACAAGGGACATCAGATTACTGAAATCCAGCAGGCTTTGACGGCGCATGGTTATGATACGGATGCGGATGGCGACTATGGCGATTCGACCCAGGCCGCAGTCCGTCAGTTCCAGGCAGACCACGGACTGGATTGTGATGGCATCATCGGCGCCGCTACGTATGAAGCCCTCATGGGGGAAGCCATGCCGGAAAACAGGACTTCGCAGGGAGGGGCGGCTTCGGACGCTTTGCCGGCTGTTACGGCAGACAATGAAGTCCGCGTGATCCAGCAGGCACTGGCCAATAATGGTTATACCGTCGATGTCGATGGCGTTTTTGGCGTCGGGACGGAACAGGCCATCCGCCAGTTCCAGGCCGACCATGGGCTGGAAACGGACGGCATCGTCGGCCAGTCGACTTTTTATGCCCTTACCGGGCAGGGCCTGCCCAACGGTCCTATCCGCCGTTTCGGCAATGGCGGATATAATGGCCTGGCCCGCGTCGAAAGTCCGGCGGCTACGCATATCCTCGACATTGCCAACCAGTATATCGGCGTTCCCTATATCTTTGGCGGTTCGACGCCGTCCGGCTTCGACTGCTCCGGCTTCACGCGCTACGTCTATTCGGCAGCCGGCATCGACTTGCCGCGCAGTGCCGACGAACAGTATGGCGTAGGTTATTCCGTTTCCATGGCTAACCTGCAGCCTGGCGACCTGGTCTTCTTCTCGACGTACGACTCGGGCATTTCCCACGTCGGCATCTATATCGGCAATCACCAGTTCATCAATGCCGCCAGCGATGGCGTAAGCATCTCCGATATGGACAGCAGTTATTGGGCTGCCCGCTACATCGGAGCCAAACGCGTCATGTAATGTCAGAAAAACTCCTACAGAAAAATCAGAATTTTTCGGCTACCGTCAGCAAAATCCGTTCCTTATAATAGAAACCGTAAATTGCGGAATTATGATTACGGATTTTTGCAACGGAAGGAGTTTTTCACTATGTTCAACCTGATTTGGAATTTTTTCAAGACCGCTCCGGATGCTCCGCAGATGACGGATGCCGCGGCGATTAAGAAGAAATTCAATGCCATGCGCTGGCGCGTCTTTGCGTCCATTACCATCGGCTATGCCTTTTACTACATCATCCGCCAGAGTTACTCGGTCATCAAGAAGCCGCTCCTGGCTTCGGGGATCGTCACGCCGACGGAAATCGGTATCATCGGTTCTATTTTCTTTGTGACCTACGGTCTTGGGAAGTTCACCAACAGCTTCCTGGCAGACCGGATGAACAATAAACGGTTTTTCTCATTCGGCCTGTTCATTTCCTCGCTTACCATGGTCGGCATGGGGCTGGTCAATTCCTTTGTCCCCCTGGCCGTCTTGTGGGGCTTTAATGGCTGGTTCCAGTCGTATGGTGCCGGGCCGTCTATCGTTTCCCTTAACCAGTGGTTCAGCAATAAACAACGCGGGACCTTATATGGCATCTGGTTCACGAGCCACAATCTCGGCTCTTCTTTCGCTTACTTTGCCATTGCTGCCATCGTCTCCATGTATAACTGGTCTATGGGATTCATTTCGGCCGGCATCATTTCCCTGGTCGGTACGGTCTTCATCTACTTTGGCATGAGTGACCGCCCGGAAACGCAGGGCCTGCCGAATGGGGCTGTCTACTATGGGGAAAAGACACAGGAACAGATCGACGAAGAAAAGAAAAAATCCGTCGGTGCCATGCAGTGGAATGCTGTCGTCAAGAATCCGGCCGTCTGGATCCTCGGCTTGTCCTCGCTCTGCGTCTATATTGCCCGCTATGCCATCGAAAGCTGGGGCGTCGTCTATCTGACCTCGCAGAAGGGCTATGACATCATGGGCGCTGCCGGCGTCATGGCTTACATGCAGGTAGCCGGTATCTTCGGGGCTCTGTTGTGCGGCGTCATTTCTGACAAATTCTTTAACCACAAGCGCAACATGCCGGCCTTGCTGTACGGGATTTTCTACTCCCTGTCGATTGCCGGTTTCCTCTGGGCACCGCAGTCGTTCACCATGGATATGCTGTGCATGACCTTCTACGGCTTCACGATGGGCGCCCTGGTCTGCTACATGGGCGGCCTCATGGCTGTCGATATCGTACCGAAGCGCGTCACCGGGGCAGCCATGGGCATGATCGGCCTGCTCAGTTATGCCGGTGCAGCTATCCAGGAATTCATCACTGGGAAGCTCATGACGATTACCGTCGTCAACGGCGTCAAGACCTATGATTTCGGCATGGCTACGGAATTCTGGGTCGGTGCCGCCATCGCTTCGACCGTATTGGCCCTCCTCGTATGGAACGCCAAACCGAAAGAAGATTGATTCGTTAATTTGAAAGAGGTTGTCTTAATGTGACAACCTCTTTTTGCGCATCTCCATCCTGTATGATATAGTAAACGTAATGATTTATGGAGGTAACAGATGAAACGGGTCCTTTCACTGATCGTGCTGGTCATGCTTTCTTTGTTCTGCGCAGCCTGTGCCCGTCCGCAGGGCTATATCGACTTCACCCAGCCTCAGGATACGCATCCGGCTGCAGAGGAACCGGATACGAAGCCGCTGCGCATCGCCTTTGCGTCAGTCATGTCGCCGAAGGAAACGCGGCAGGTATACCAGCAGATCGTCAATTATATTTCGCAGCAGGAAAACCGGCCGGCCATCCTCATCCAGCGCCGGACCTATGAAGAACTGAATACGCTGCTGGCCAATGGCGATGCCGACGTGGCCTTTTCTTCGACTGGGGCCTATGCGGCTTATCAAGGTCATGAGCCCATTGAACTGCTGGCCATGACCGAAACGAATGGCTCGTCGTATTATCAGACGTACATCATTACGGCCGCAGACAGCGACATCACCGATAAACACCAGCTCCAGGGGCGGGTCTTTGCTTTTACGGACCCCTTGAGCTATTCTGGCTGCCTGGCCATTACTTTCCGCCTGGCCCAGCAGGGGACGACGCCAGAGCAGTTCTTTAAGCGCTTCTTCTTCACTCACGGCCATGACAAGTCCATCTGGGCCGTGGCCAATCACTTGGCCGACGCGGCTGGCGTGGACAGCCAGATTTATGAGCTCATAGAGCAGACGAATCCCCAGCTGGCCCGGCAGGTGCGGGTGCTGGAAAAGATGCCGGAAGCGCCGACAGGGCCTATCGTCGTGCGCAGCAGCTTGGACTCGGAAGAAAAGGCGTCCTTGCGGCGGATATTCTATACGATGCACGAAAACCCCGATTTATCGCGGTCCATGAAGACTATTGTCATCGACCGCTTCGTAGCTCCCGATACGGCGGCTTATGAGCAGTTCAAGCGGCAGTATGCGGAACAGAGACGATTGGCAGGGACTTGATATGAGAAACTATACACTCTATGTAAAATTTAACGCCCTCATCGTCGGCACAATCTTTGTCTGCGGCCTGCTGGCTGCTTCCCTGTTCCTTTACTCGACGAGCACCTATATGAATTACGAACTCGATACATCCGGGCGGGAACTGGCGGCCTCAATCAGTCAGGTCATCAGTAACGATATCCTCGTCGATGACCGCTTTGCCATGACGGAACAGCTGCTCCATGCTCAGCAGACGAATGACCAGGTGCGGTATATCCTGGTGACTTATCCCGATGGCCGTATCCTGGCCAGCACGTTTACGGACGGCCTGCCAAAGGGCTTGCCGGAACGGCGCGACGTGCAGCACGACGGAGCCGATAAGACTGTGACCTTCGACAGTACGGAAGGATATATACGGGAAGTCGTCTATCCCATTGATGGCGGCCTGGTCGGCTATTTCCGCATCGGCTTGTCGGAACGGCCGATGATGCAGCTCATGTGGAAGCGCTTCGTCCAGACCATGCTGGTCATCCTGGCCATCTGTCTGGCAGCTTCCGTACTGGCTACGCGCTATGCCCGGGCTTTTTTGCGGCCTGTCCAGACCCTGGCCCAGGCCATCCGCCAAATCGGCCGCGGGAATTATAGTGTCCGCGTGCCCGTCGAGACGAAAGATGAAGTCGGGCGCCTGGCGAAAGCCTTCAATGTCATGAGCAACCGCCTGGCTGTAAAAGACCGGGAGAACTCGAAATTGCTGACCGCCCTGCGGGAAAAGGAGAAGACCCGTATCTGGCTCATCGACCAGCTCTTTTCTGCCCGTGAAGACGAACGGCGCCGCATTTCGCGGGAACTGCACGATGAGACGAGCCAGTCCATGGTATCGATGCTGGCCTATTTGCGGCTCATCATGGACCAGACAGAAGAGCCAAAGGTCCGGGAACTCGTCGCCGGTGTCCGCGATTTGACCCGCGAGACTTTGGAAGGCCTGCGCCATCTCGCCGTCAATCTCCATCCGCCCCTGCTGGATGACCTGGGCCTGGTCGTAGCCATTGAAAAGTACCTGGACACGTATCGCCAGACACAGCCGGGGCTGACCGTGATCTTCCATCATGACGGCGACATATCGCGCGTGTCCCGGCCAGTGGCCTTGTTTTGCTATCGCATGGTCCAGGAGGGGCTGACCAACATTGCCCGTCATGCCCAGGCCCATACCGTGACCATCGGGCTCCACGTCCTGCCGTCGAAGCTGACCTTGTCTGTCCGCGACGATGGCATCGGCTTCAGTGCGGACCGGGCCGAACGGGCTCGCCTGGATAACCATTTAGGACTGGTCAGTATGCGCGAGCGGACAGATGTATTGAACGGGACCTTTGCCATCGACAGCCATCCTGGTAAAGGGACGACGCTGACCATTTCTCTGCCGTTGTATTTGAGTGAGGAGGAAGAACATGAACATTCTCTTGGCTGATGACCACCGTATCTTGCGGACGGGGTTGAAACTATTGCTGGCCTCTCAGGACGACTGCCATGTCGTCGCCGAAGCCTCGAACGGACAGGAAGTCCTGGAGCGGCTGGAAGACACGCCTGTCGACGTCGTCCTGCTGGACCTTTCCATGCCGGTCATGAATGGCATCGACTGTCTGCGGGAAATCCGGCGCCGCCATTATGATGTCAAAGTCCTGGTCCTGACCATGTACAGTGAGCAGCAGTACGTCACGGAACTCATGCAGCTCGGTGCAGACGGCTATCTCTGCAAGGACACGCTCGATGCGGAACTTTTCAAAGGGTTGCGCTCTGTCGTTTCCGGACACCGCTACCTGAGTGAACGCGAAGCCCGGAGCCTCCTCGATGGCGTCCTCGATGGTGCCGGCCAGCATCCGGCCCTGTCGGCGCGGGAGCAGGAAGTCCTCGTGGCCCTGGTCCACGGCCATTCCCTGTCGGCCATTGGCGACACACTGCACCTCTCGGTCAAGACCGTGTCGACTTATAAGACGAGACTCATGCAGAAATTGAACTGCAAGACCAAAGCCGAACTCGTAGACTACGCCTTGAAACACCATTTAATGTGATGGCTTTTAAATTTGAAACCATCCACTGACTGCTAACAGCCAGCTACAACGGGCCGCCCTTTGGGACGGCCCCTACAGTAAAAAAAGCTTGTTGCATGTGCGACAAGCCTTTTTTTAAAATGTTTTCTCAATAATCGCGATATCTTCATCAGTGACGGTCAGGTCCGGTCCTTGGCGCAGGGCTTCGATGGCCTGGGTATCGACGACCCAGAGGGCCGGTGCCAGTTCGGCGGCGTGGTCTTTCATCCACGTTGCGATGGCCCGGGCGCCCTGGCTATAGGGCAAGGCGGCTTTGACGTAGCGGAAGTGGGAGCGGGGAACGGCTTTCATCGGCTGTTTCCATACTTCTTCGATTTCCAGGGTATAGTCACATTCGTGATAGCCGTTGGATACGGCTTCGCGGCCGATGTCTTCCGTGTTCTTCTGGCCCATGTCGAGGAGCAGGTAGTCGTAGAGCAGGACTTGTTCCCATTTTGCCTTAAAGATATCCCGTTCAGGGAGAATCTGGCACGGATCTTCGCTGTACAGGCGCAGCAGGTCCAGGACGAAGCAGAAGCGGTGGCGCTTGAAGGTGAAGTTCACGGCGTCGACATAGATTTCCCGCATGCGGATATACTGTTTCGTCTGTTTGCGGAAATCGCTGTCAAAATAGCTGATCGGCGTCTCGTGGCGGATATACTCGAACAGTTTCTCTTCCAGGGCCATCCCCTTTTTAAGGGCTGCCCGGCGGTCGGCCGGGGCTGCCAGGGGATTGCGGAAGGTACGGTTCAGCCGGTCCAGATAGTTCAGGCAGGCCGTTTCCAGGGCCAGGGCGCTGAAAGGGCCGTTATCATGCTGATGTGAAAAAATTTCGTCTTTTTCTGCTGCCGATAGCAATGATGTGGACATCGTGATCTACTCCTCTGAAAGGTAAGGATGTTCGGCTGCGGCACTCTGGATGGCCGCGTTGGCATCCTTGAAATAATCTTTAAACGACTGTACCCATGTCCGGGATGGGTGCGATAAATAGCCCTTGCTTTTCCAGATCAGGGCCAGGGTCCAATAGAGATGGGGCTGGACGAGGGGGACGGAGACGGCAAGGTCCGGTGAAATCCGCTGACAGATCGTGTGCGGCATTAGGGAAATCCCCAGGCGGCCGGCAACCATCTGGGCCAGGAAGTCCCAGTTGCTGGAACGGCAGACGATCTTCGGATGGGCCATGATTTCCTGGAAAGCCGAACGCAGGTAGGGATTCAGGGAGAATCCGCTTGGGTAGAAGACGAACGTTTCGTCTTTGATATCCGACAAGGTCAGCGATGGCTGGGAGGCCAGGGGGTGATCCGGCCAGAGAACGACGTCGAGAGGTTCTTCGTGGAAGATGAAAAATTCATAAGGAATTTCTGTCGTAATCGGCAGGGCGACGAACCCGACCTGGATGAGGCCGTCATCAATGGCGAATACGACGTCTTGGGAACCGACTTCCTTCATTTCCAGTTCGATTTTGGGATATTTGTTGATGAAATGGGCGATGAACGGCGCGATGACGGAAGAGCCGATCATAGGCGGTACGCCGACGGACAATTTACCGGCATTGAGCAGCTGTGGCGACTCCATTTCTTCATTCAGCTGGGTGAATCCCTTGATGAGTTCTTCGATTTTAGGAAGCAAATAGGAACCCGTTTCCGTAAGCTCTACATTTTTCCCCTTGCGGTCGAAGAGCTGGACACCCCAGTGTTCTTCCAGGGCTTTGATCCCCTTGCTGATCGACGGCTGGCTGATGTGCAGCGATTTTGAAGCTTTGGTAAAGCTTTTTTTGTGAGCGACTTCGATGAAGTATGTCAGTTGGAATAAATCCATGATATAATGTTTCACCTCTCTTTAGTATTCTTATAGTTTACCATATTACGGAATGAAAATCCAATGATGTATACTTCTTTATAAATGGCGGTACTAAGCCATTTTAAAGCAATCTGTGTTTCTGTAGACTGTCTAATTGTTAACAATAATTTGTACGAATTAATGCGCCCCTCTATATTTAGGGCGGCCAATCGTTGTATAATATAAAGTAGAATGGAGGAGGGATGGTTATGGCACGGCGATGGATCATGCATGTCGATATGGATGCGTTTTATGCTTCTGTAGAACAACGGGATAATCCGGCCCTGAAGGGCCTGCCGGTCATCGTCGGCGGCCTGATGGAGCGGGGCGTCGTCGCGACGGCGTCTTATGAAGCCAGGGCTTATGGCGTCCATTCGGCCATGAGCATGAAACTGGCCCGCAGGCTCTGTCCGAATGGCGTCTTCCTGCCTGTGCGCATGTCCCATTACCGGCGTATTTCCCATCAGATACGCCTGATCCTGTCCCATTACTCGCCCTTCATCGAACCGCTGGCCCTGGATGAGGCCTTCCTCGACGTCTCCGGCATGGAGCGCCATTATCCGGATATCGTCGACATGGGTAAAGCCGTAAAGGAAGAAATACGGCGGACGACGGGCCTCGTCGCATCGGCTGGGATAGCACCGAATAAGTTCCTGGCCAAACTGGCATCGGACCTTCGCAAACCGGATGGCCTGGTCTGGATTCCCTATGGGACTGAGCGGCAGATATTGGCACCCTTGCCGCTGAGCCGCCTGTGGGGCGTCGGCAAGGTGACCGAAGAGGCCCTGCAAAAAGCGGGCTATCATACTATCGGCGACATCGCCGCGGCCAGTCCCGAAACGCTCCAGCCCATCGTAGGCAATCAGGCCCAGCGGATTTACCGCTTGTCCCTGGGCCAGGATAACCGGCCGCTGGAAGTACGGCGGCGGCCCCAGTCTGTCGGCAATGAGCATACGTACAGCCATGACCTGACGCGCGACGCCGAAGTGGATGAACAGTTCCGCCTCCTGGCCAACGAAGTGTCGTGGCGGCTGCGGCAGAACCGGCTCATGGGACGGATCATCACCATCAAGATACGCTATACCTCTTTCAAGACCATTACCCGCTCTTTGACGCTGCACAGCATAGGGACCTGTTCGGAAGAACAGTTATATTTTTCGGCAAAAAAATTGTATAATAAGAGCAGAGGTCATGAGCCCATCCGCCTCCTGGGCCTGACGGTCAGCCAGCTCCAGGCCTATCAGGTGCAGGGCGACTTGTTCTCGGAAGATGAAGAGACGAAGGCGAAAGTGACGGAAGCCATCGACAAGCTGCAGAAACGCTTTGGCCGCACGGCCATCATGAAAGGATTTCTTTGGGAAATGTCCCATGAAAAAGATACATAAGAACGATAAAGAAGGAGTTTTTGTTATGGCAATTTTTAAAGTAGCTGCCCACACGGGTGATAACAACAACGGGTACATCGAATACGATACAGAGACGAAAGAACTCGGCGTCCACTTGAACGACGACGTCATGAATGAACGGGCCCGCCAGTATTTGACGACAGAAAAAGGCTTGCACCAGTATACGGATTTAGCGCAGTATAAGACCATCAGCACCGTCCCGACATCGAGCCTGGAAATGCTGAAACTGGCCTTGTGCTATATCTGGCGGGCTACGGGCATCCACATTGACTGGAGCCGCCCTGTCGATTAAGGGATAAGCCTCCACCATAATCTATGAACAATTTATCCACATTTCATGTGCACAAGGGTGACAGAAATGTGGATATTTTTTTTGTGAAGCGCACGGTTATGCTGATTTTTTCAGGTGCATACTTTTTGGGGATTCGCAGGGGAAATGTGGATAACTTTCGTGGATAAATGTGTACCTCCGGTGAAAACGGCCTAAAAACGGGATGATTACGCGATTTATAATGGGCGAACAAATGGCGCAGATAATGTGCATAATTCCTGAGAAAATGTGGATAAATGCTCTCGGCAAGTTATGCACAATATGTGGATACATTGTGGAAAGGTATACACAGGTGGACAAAGCATAAAATAGCCATTTTGACAGTGTGTACACAACTTATCCACTTCATTTATCCACAATTTCCACAGCCTTGCCGTTTGTGGTATACTGGAGGCAATGAACACAATTAGGAGGAAATCAACATGAAAGCTATCATCGACGGACTCATTGTCCTGCCGAACGAAATCATTAACGGTCACGTCATTATGTATGAAAAGGATATCTGGCGCATCGTACCGCGCAAGCAGTTCCGGGCCGGCATGTGCTCGGAATTCATTGATGCCAATGGCGGCTTCGTCGTACCGGGATTCATCAATGAACACATCCACGGCTGTGCCGGTGCCGACACTATGGATGACGATGACCAGGCCCTGAAGACCATGCAGCAGGCCCTGCCGGCGACGGGCGTTACGTCCTTCGTACCGACGACGATGACTATGGAACAGGGACGCATCGAGAAAGCCCTCAGCCGGATCCGTCAGGCCCGGGACGACTATCAGGGCGGCGCCCAGGTATTGGGCGCTCATATGGAAGGGCCTTTCATCAGCCCGGCCTACAAAGGCTCCCAGGCGGAAGAAAATATCCAGACTGCCGATTTTTCCTGGCTCGAACCATATGCCGACGTCATCAAGATCATCACCTTGGCACCGGAAACATTGAAGAACAAGAAATTCCTGAAGGACTGCCAGGACCACGGTATTATCGTGTCCATCGGGCACACGGCGGCCGATTTCGACCAGGCCATGGACTGCATGGACGCCCTCGGCAGCTGCCATGTTACGCATTTATATAATGCTATGACGCCGTTCCACCATCGCAGACCCGGTGTCGTCGGCGCGGCCCTGCTCCATAAGGGCGCCTGCTGTGAATTGATCTGCGACGATTTGCACGTCCATCCGGCAGCGCAGAAACTGGCCTATCAGATGAAAGGCCGCGACGGCCTCATCCTGGTCACCGACTCGTTGCGGGCCTGCCTGCAGGGCGATGGCGAATCCAGCTTGGGTGGCCAGAAAGTCTTCGTCAAGAATGGTGAAGCCCGCCTGGCTGACGGGACCCTGGCTGCCAGTATTGCCCCCATGAACGAAGTGGTCCTCCATTTCCTCATCAATTCCGGCGCCTCCATTCCCGATGTCGTCGCCATGGCTACGGTCAACCCGGCCAAAGCCCTCGGTGTCTACGACCGCATCGGTTCTCTGGAAGAAGGGAAGCAGGCGGACATTACCATCCTGGACAGCAACGATTTCCATGTAAAACAGACGGTCATCGCCGGGGAGCTGGCATATAATGAAGAAGCCTAATACGAAGAGCGGCATTTTCCTGGCACTGGCTATCCTGGTGCTGGCAGCCATCGGCGCCTGGTTCTTCTGGGACCGTTCGCCGTCGCCAGCGGGCCCGGCAGGGCCCTCTAAAGGCGCTGTTCAGGAAGATGAAGCATCGCGGCTCGTCGCCAAGATGTCACCGGAAGTAAAAATCGGCCAGCTCATGATGATTGGCCTGGCCGGGACGACCATCGACGACCAGGGCCAGCGCCAGCTGGAATACTGCCATGCCGGGAATGTTATCTTATTCGACCGCAATATGGATACACCCGAACAGGTCCAGCATTTGACAAAAAAAATAGACACGACGATCCGCAAGAAGAGCGGCGTCATGCCTTTCATTGCCCTCGATCAGGAAGGGGGCCAAGTCCTGCGCATGCGCAAGGCCTTCCCGCCCGTACCGTCTGAACAGTCCATCGGCCAGAGCGGCCAGCCGGCCCAGGCGAAACAGTGGGCCGTCACGACGGGCGATGCCCTGAAAAAGCTGGGCATCAACGTCAACTTTGCGCCTGTCGTCGACCTCGGTTCTCAGGCTGAACGGTCGTACAGCCTCGACCCTGGCGTCGTGACCCAATTCGCCCATGAAGCCATTGCCGGCTACGAACAGACGGGAATCTGGTGTTCCCTCAAGCATTTCCCGGGCATCGGCAAAGTCAAGACGGATCCCCATATCGACGGCGACAGCGTCAACAGTTCCAAGGATGACTTGATGAAGCAGGATTTGAAGCCTTTTGAAAACCTCATCAAGAGCGAAGACAATCAGAAAATGTTCATCATGGTCTCGAACGTCACCTTCCCGGCGCTGGACCCCAATCTTCCGGCCTGTGTCTCCAAGCCAATCATGACCGATTTATTGCGCAACACTTTCGGCTACCAGGGACTCATCGTTTCCGACGATATGGAAATGGGCGCCATGGCCAAGCACTATGCCTTTGCCGACATGGGCGTCATGGCCATCAAGGCCGGTGCCGATATGGTCCTGGTCTGCCATGAATATGCCCACGAACGGGAAACGTATGACGGCCTCTTGAAGGAATATAAGAGCAACGCGGAATTCCGGGCCTTAGTCGATGAAAAAGTAACCCGCATCGTCCGCACGAAACTGAATCATCAATAGCTGCCTTTTCGATGCAGCAATAGATACAACGCGCCCAGCATACCGGCGTCGTTCTGCCGTTTGGCGAAGGCCAGTCCCTTAGGCGGCAGCATCATGGCCGGCAATCGCGCCGCCAGGGCTGTTTCCAGCTTCGGCCTCAGGATATCCTCTTGGGCCATGATGCCGCCGCCGAGGACGATGCCATCGGGATTGCACAGGCAGGCGATATTGGCCAGGCCATCGGCCAGATTCTGGCAGAATGTATCGAGGACAGCTGCTGCCGTGGCATCTCCCTGACGGACCCAGGCAAAGCAAGTACGGCCGTCGACCTTTTCCGGGTCGGCGGCTTTTTTGCATGCCATTTCCCGGCAGAGGTATGTCGCCGAAGCGACGTCGTGGAGGCGGCCGGCAGGGACGCGCATATAGGCGATTTCCCCGGCAGACCGGCAGGCTCCGTGAAGGATATGGCCCTTTTCGATGAAGGCCCCGCCGATACTGGTGCCGACGGTCACGGCGAAGAGGGAGTCCATGTCCCGGCCGGCGCCGAGCCACCATTCTCCCAGGGCGGCGCAGTTCGTGTCGTTTTCGACGATACAGGGGAGCTGGAATTCATTTTCCAAGAGCGATTTCCAGGCCGTCCCCGTATAGTCCGGGATGGACAGGGCGTAGTCGACGGCCCCTCTTTCCGTGTCGATGATGCCGGCTGTCGAGATGCCGATGCCCGCTAAGGGATGGTCGGCCAGCTGGCGCTGGATGAGCGAGCGGACTTTGTGGACAATGCCCGGACCGCCGCCCGTCGCCGCTTCTGTCGGCAGGCTGCCTTTCTTATGGAACCGGCCCGTTTCGTCGATGAGGCCGAATTTGATGGCTGTACCACCGATATCTATGCAGCTGTAAATCATGAGTATACACTCCTTCCTGAGATTATACATAAATTATACATAGATTTGACCTTTTCTATGTATAGGGACTTTATACTTATCGTGTCGAATATGTTACAAAATTCAGGAGGTCACGATATGAAACGACAATGGTTAAAACGAGCAATTCTTTCCATGGTAGCCTGCGGCTCATTAGCAGGATTCATTCCCGGAGTACAGGCGGCAGATGTCCGCATCCTTCCCGTCGATAATGCGAAATTCCTGGCTGGTGCCAAATTCGATTTCGACATCGAAGTATCGAAAGCAAAGAATCTGAAGAATGTCGACATTACGGTCAATGGACAGAAGGCTGATAAATTCTTTGGTCAGAAATTAGATGCTAAAGATTTAGGCAACGGCGTCATTTCATATCGTGCCAATCAGGTCAATTTCCCCAAAGCCGGTGCCTATACGGTAAAAGCGACTGCTACCGATGCCGATGGCGCTAATTCGGCCGATGCCCGCTATACCGTCGTTCAGGACAAAGCTCAGCGCCAGGCCAAGAACGTCATCCTCTTCGTCGGCGACGGCATGTCCCTGCAGGCCCGCGAAATGGCCCGTATTATTTCCAAAGGCATGACTAACGGCAAGTACAATGACTTACTGGCCATGGAAAAAATGCCCCATAACTGCCTGATTACGACCAGCGGTTACGATTCCCTGACGACAGACAGTGCCAACTCGGCGTCTACCTATGCAACAGGTCATAAATCCGTCGTCAACGCCTTGGGCGTCTATGAAGACTCCACGAAAGACCCCTTCGATGATCCGCGCGTCGAAAATATTTCGGAAATCGTAAAACGCAGCCGCGGCATGTCCGTCGGCATCATCACCCAGGCTGAATCGACAGACGCCACGCCAGCAGCTATGGTCGGTCATACGCGCCGCCGTGCCACCCAGGATTACCTCGCTTCGGAATACCTCGAAGATTATCATCGCCCGGACGTCATCATGGGCGGCGGTTCGCGCCGTTACATCCCGCAGTCCGAACAGGGCTCGAAACGCCATGACAACCAGAACGTCATCCAGGAATTCAAGGATAAAGGCTACACCTTTGTCAGCAATTCTAAGGAAATGATGGCCGCTCCGGATAATAAACCGCTCCTGGGCCTGTTCCATCCGAGCACGATGAATGTCTGTGTCGACCGTGAAATGCTCAAGAACCCGGAAGTCCTCGGCAAATATACGGACCAGCCGAACCTCATCAACATGACCAAGAAATCCCTGGATATCCTCAGCAAGAACCCGAAAGGCTTCTTTGCCATGATTGAAGGCGCTTCCATCGACAAACAGCTCCACGCCATGGATTGGCAGCGCGCAACGTATGATACCATCGAATTCGACAAGGCCATCGAATACGCCCAGAAATGGAATAAAGAACACGGGGACAACACGCTGATCATCGTCGTCGCCGACCATGCTCACGGCGCTTCCATTACCGGGACCTACCATGAACGGGATGGCAAGAAGGGCCTGGCAGCTGTCCGCACCTATGCTGACTCCATCTTTCCGACCTTCAAAGATGCCAACCACGATGGCTTCCCGGATAATCCGGATCCCGATGTCACCCTGGCCATCCAGTATGCCAACCATCCGGAATATTACGAAAACTTCCACTTCCAGCAGAAACCGACGCTGCCGACTGTTTCTCAGACCGTTACCAAACAGGAAGCTCAGCAGGCTGGCGATAAGACCGAATACCATCAGGTATCGACAGTCGTCGAAAAAGCCAATCCGGCCCGCCATCACGACGGCGATCCCTGGGAACTCGTACCGGCCAACATTCCCGATACCATCGGTGACGAATGCCATGCTGCCGACGACGTACCGCTCAACGCTGAAGGTCCTGGCTCGGAATACTTCCAGGGCGTCATGGACAACACCGAAGTATTCTTTGGCATCATGAGAGCCCTCGGCATCGATGCTACGAAAAATGTGAAATAATTAGTGGCTCGTGGCCCGCAGTGGCTCTCTTCATAGGAGAGCTGTCAGCGAAGCTGACTGAAAGGTTGCTCTTTCATTATGGTTTGCAGCATGGCGTTTGTAGTTTGTAGAAGGTGGTTTTAAATTTTTTACCATTTGCTACAAACTTAAAACTCAAAAAGGCGCTGTCTTCGTGCGACAGCGCCTTTTTATTATTTCCCTAACACGCCTTCCAGGAAGGAAGCGGTATCTGCCATATAGCTGGCTTCATAGCCTTCGATATCGCCTTTATCGCAGTGGGCTGCGAATTCCGGGTCGATCGGCAGTTTGGCCGTATGGGGGATATCATATTTCTGTGCCGATTCTTCGACGTGGCTCTTGCCGAAGATGGACAGTTTTTCATGACAATGAGGACATTCAAAATAGCTCATGTTTTCGATGAGGCCCAGGACTGGGACGTGCATCATTTCCGACATGTTCAGTGCTTTTTCGACGATCATGGAAACGAGTTCCTGCGGCGATGTGACGACCAGGATGCCGTCCATGGGCAGGGACTGGAAGACCGTCAGCGGGACGTCGCCCGTTCCCGGCGGCATATCGACGAACATGTAGTCGATATCGCCCCAGATGACATCGGTCCAGAACTGCTTTACCGCACCGGAAATGACCGGGCCGCGCCATACGACAGGAGCCGCTGCGTCTTCGAGCAGGAGGTTCATGGACATGACCTTGATGCCCGTCTTGGTCGTTACCGGATAGATACCGTTTTCATCGCCCGTAGCGTGGTCGGTCAGGCCGAAGACTTTCGGAATCGACGGGCCCGTGATATCGGCGTCGAGGATAGCCGTCTTGAAGCCGCGGCGCTGCATTTCAACGGCCATAAGGGACGTTACCAGGGATTTACCGACGCCGCCTTTGCCGCTGACGACAGCGATGACATGCTTGATGTGCGAGCCGGCATGAGGGGCGGCCTGCAGGCTCTGGGGCTGTGTGCGTTCAGCGCAGGAGCTGCCGCAGCTGGAACAGTCGTGTGTACAATTTTCACTCATTGGGATCATTCTCCTTTGTATTCTTTTTTCCGGCGCGGCAGCAGGTATGACAACACGTGCCGGAACGTTCACAAACTTGGATATGGCCGCCTTCGATGACGAGGCGTTTGCCATGGATGAGGGCGTCGGCCAACTTGTGTCGGGCCGAATCATAAATGCCGGTTACCGTCGTGCGCGCCACATTGATCTGAGCGGCACACTGTTCCTGCGTCAGGCCGACCCAGTCGATGAGGCGGATGACTTCGTATTCGTCAATGCCCATGACAATCACATCGTCTGACTGTGCGCCATCTATAGGCTCGAAAGCCGCCGAAACAGGCAACGAACAGACCCGTCGGCACCGCGGTGGTCTCGGCATAGTACCCCCTCCTTTACGCCTTTTATTATAGATTTATAGATGACATATGTCAACATTGTAAGGGGGCTATGACGCATTTTCGGATAAAAAATGTCGAAATAACGCTTGCAAATCAATTATTATCGCGATAATATTTTATTAGTAAAAATAAAGCTATCTTACAGGAGGTATTTCCATGAACGTAATTGTTTCCCCTAATGCACCGAAAGCTATCGGTCCTTATTCGCAGGCTATGGTATCGAATGGTATGTTGTATATTTCCGGGACGGCTGGTGTCGATCCGCAGACGGGCAAACTCCAGGAAGGCATTGAAGCCCAGACGGAACAGGCTGTCAAAAATATTGCCGCTATCCTCGAAGCAGCCGGCTCGGACTTCTCGAAAGTCGTCAAGACGACGTGCTTCCTCTATGACATGAAAGACTTTGCCGCTTTCAACGCCATTTACGAAAAAGCTTTCATCAGCAAACCGGCCCGCAGCTGCGTAGCCGTCAAAGAACTTCCGGCTCATTTCCTCTGCGAAATCGAAGTCATTGCAGAAGTGTAAGTATTAGTTTGGAGTTCGGAGTTTGTAGTTTGTAGAAAATGGCTTTAAATTTAAAACCAGCGGCTAACCACTAACTGCTAGCCGCTTAAACGTTTTGCGTTCGTAGTTCATCGGTCATTGCGATGGGGTGATATTTTTAATCCCGTACGACAAACGATGAACAACCTACGATTAACGTAAAAAGAGACTGTCTTTATGGGGCGGCCTCTTTTTTCTTGCCCTATACATTCTCATTGTGATAAAATTTTCTTATACTACATAGGGGAAGTGACGTCATGTCCATTTTAGAGATGTATAAACGTATCGTGCCTTTTTTGGGAGCTGCCTTGGGCAAGGACTGTGAAGTCGTCCTTCATGATCTGCGTTATCCCGATGAATCGGTCATCGCCATTGCCAATGGCGACATCAGCAGCCGTAAACTGGGAGCGCCGGCGACGGATTTTATTTTGAAACTCATGCAGGTCGGTAAGAAAAGGGACCAGGAATATATGACCAATTACTACGGGAAGAGCGTCAACGGCCATACCCTGCGGTCTTCGACCTTTTTTATTCATGATGAGGAAGACAATATCATCGGGGCCCTCTGTCTGAATTACGATGTCCAGCGCTATCTGGACGTGCGGAAACAACTGGATGCCTTCATCTTGATGGACCCGGGGAAGCATATCGACGGCATGCCTCAGGATAACGCTAAGAAGGAAGATGACCATTTCCTGAGCGTCGAAATCTCAGAAAGCATGTATCCGACCGTAGACGATGCCATCCAGCATCTCATCCAGCGGACCCTGGCCCCTTACGGGACCGAGGCCAAACGCCTATCCCAGGCAGAACGCCTGGCTGTCGTCGAAGACCTCTACAAGAACGGCCTCTTCGTCCTCAAAGGCAGCGTCTATGCCCTGGCCCAGATCCTGGGCGTTTCGGAACCGACGATTTACCGCTACTTGAACCGTATCAAGAAAGAAAATCACAATGCACAGGGGTGAGAAAAATGGATTTAGGGAATTGGAGAGACTTCTTTTCATCTAAAATTTACAAGCGTGGCGAACGCTATTACGAAGAAGGCGACGTCTCCGATCTGAAGTGCACGGAGAAGCAGATAACGGCCGACGTCTATGGCAGTGATATATATGAAGTCACTATCGATTTGGACGACGGCCAGGTCGAAGGGATGGACTGCACCTGTCCCTATGCCGAACAGGGAGAATATTGCAAGCACATGGTCGCCGTACTGCTGGCCGCTGAAGACGAAGAACTGGATGAAGCGGCTGATGCTGGACAGAAAAAAGCATCGTGGCAGGATATCTTGCAGCGCCTGTCTGAATCAGATTTGCGTAACTTTGTCTTTCAATTAGCCGAAGATAATCGGGATTTGCAGAAGAAAATCGTACTAGATTTTTCCAGGGGCAAACCGTCTGCTCAGGAAATGCATCGATATGAACGCGAAATAGACCGGGTATTGGCTCCTTACGACCTCTTGGGATATATTGAATATAATGCCAGTAAGGCTTTCGCTGACAAGGTCCTTGATTATTTGAGCAGCACCATACCGCCGCTGATTAAGCGCTCTTGTACGATGGAAGCATTGGAACTGGTCAATATCATGGCGTCCAATGTGGCGGATATATCTTTTGAAGATGAAGATGACCAGCAGCTCTGTCTGGATGAATGTCGAACTTACTGGGCCGATATCATTGGTCATGCCAAACCGGAAGACGTGCCGAAGCTGCATCAATGGTTTATACAGCAGATGGATGCAATCAAAAACAAGGGCAATGAGCTATACGGCTATTACGAAGAGGTGCTGTATAATGACTTCGATGACCCGGCGTCCTTGAAATGGAAACTTGAACGGCTGGATGCGGAAATCGAGCATCATGAATCGGCGAAATCCGACCCCAACGACTGGAATTACGGCTATACCTATGGCACCAATCTGGTCATGCGGATTCATACGATGCAGCAATTAGGCTATCCGCAAACCGATATTGAGCAATATATCCAGGCCCATTATGAAAACAGACAGGTACGGAACATGCTGATTTCCGATGCGTTTAAAGACAATGATTACCAAAGAGCCGTCAAACTGCTCCGTGATTCTCAGGCCATCGATGACGATAAGGATTATTGCCAGCAGGATTACAGCACCAAGCTCATTCATGCCTACCAAGCATTGGGAGACGATGAGGGATACAAACAGGCTTTATGGGAAAATATTCAGCATTTCAACCAGGATGATTTGGAGCAAGTCTCAGCCTTGAAGGCCTGCTGCGATGCGGACGAATGGAATACACTGAAAACAAAAATCCTTCAGCTGCCGTCTTGCCGATATCTGCGTCAACGCTTTTGGGCAGAAGAAAAAATGGTCGACGAACTCTGGGCCGATTTGCAGGAAAATTTGAATCCCTATGACGTAGATCAATATGCAGACGTATTGAAGAACAAATACGGCAATGAAATCCGGGATTACTATGCAGACTATGTGAAAAAGACCATGCCTGGCCTGAATAGCCGCGCTCAATATCGGAACTGCATCTTTTACCTGAAAAAACTCAGCACCTATCCCGAAGGCCTGCACCTGGCCCGCAAAATTGCCCAAGAATGGCGGGAAACCTACCGGAACCGCCGGGCCATGAAAGACGAACTATCCAAAGCGGGCTTCTAAAAAGGCTCTCCTCATAGGAGAGCTGACCGCCTGAGGCGGTCTGAGAGGTTGATTTCCTTGATAACATATAAAATCCCCTGATGCTGTCCACTATTTCGATAGCATCGGGGAATTTTTTTATGCAAGAATGAAAAGTCGTGCGGAAAAATGTGGTGAATACCGCGAAAGTCGCGCATAAAAATGTAGAGATAGACGCAAAAGTCGCGCGAAAAAATGTTATAATAAGGAAAAGATTTTCTGTTTAGGGGGTGGAATCTTGGAAAGAGAATTAATGAAATCATTGGTAAAGTGGAAAACGGCGCCTCGTCGGAAACCGTTGATTTTGAAAGGCGCTCGCCAAGTTGGCAAGACTTGGCTCATGAAAGAGTTCGGACGCCGATATTTTCAGAATATAGTGTACATCAACTTCGATAATAATCCACGGATGCAGCAGATTTTTGAACAAGATTATGATATCCGTCGCATTTTATTAGCTTTTCAGGTAGAAACTGGTGAAAGTATCCGGCCTCAAGAAACTTTGATCATCTTAGATGAAGTCCAGGAAGCGCCACAAGCGATTTCTGCGTTAAAGTATTTTTGTGAAAATGCACCGGAGTACCCTGTAATAGCTGCCGGCTCTTTATTAGGGATTGCTCTGCATAAAGGTATTTCATTCCCTGTTGGAAAAGTGACGACAATGCAATTGTATCCGCTATCTTTTTATGAATTTTTACGGGCTGTCCATGAAGAGCGATTAGCGGATTTATTGGACCAGCGCGATCCGGCTATGCTGAAAGTATTTCATGACCGTTTTGTCACCTGGCTCAAGAATTATTATTATATCGGGGGTATGCCGGAAGCGGTAGCCACTTTTGCAGAAACGTCTGATTATAGTGTTGTGCGGCAGATTCAAAATGACTTGATTCCCCTGTATGAAGCGGATTTTAGTAAGCATATCATTACAGCGGAGATTCCTCGTGTCCGAATGGTATGGAACGCCATCCCGCTTCAATTAGCAAAGGAAAATAAGAAATTTTTCTTTGGACAGGTAAAAAAAGGAGCACGGTCTAAAGATTTTGAAATTGCCATAGAATGGCTTGTCGATTGTGGATTGATTGCTAAGGTGAATCGTGTTTCCAAACCAGCCATGCCACTCACAGCCTATGCCGAACAGAACGCATATAAACTTTTTTTCTTAGATGTGGGCTTATTAGCGGCCATTAGTGAATTGGACGTGCGTTCCCTTCTGGATGGAAACGATATTTTTGTAGAGTTTAAAGGGGCTTTGACAGAACAGTACGTTTGCCAGCAACTACTTTCTGAAACATCGTATAATCCTTATTACTTTACGTCTCCCAGTAATCGGTATGAAATCGATTTCATGATTCAGAAAGGGAGAGAGGTCATTCCACTGGAAGTTAAAGCGGAACAGAATTTACAATCCAAGAGCTTAAAGGCCTATGTTGAAAAATACCATCCAGCAAAAGCTATCCGATTTTCTATGAGTGATTATCAGGAACAGGAATGGGTAACGAATATTCCCTTATTTGCAATTCGCTGGCTTACCTAACGACTAGCCACTAATCAGCTTCTTTTTTTATTGATTTTTTGAGATTGTCCTTTTATAGGAAACTAAATATAACGAAAATATAAATATCCTGCTAAAATATTTTATTTTTGGCAGGATATTTTTTTGACCTCATAAGTGCATTACAAAAGAACAACCATCAATATGTGTTTATTACAAAAAGACAAAACGATAAATATTGCAAAATAATTATTACTGTGATAATATTTTATTAACAACAAAGAGGGGCATACAAGCCATACGTAATGACTGTATCTTGTGTGGAATGAAGGGATTATACTATAAAAGGAGATTGATAGAATGGAACAGACAGTACAGTGTCCTGACAAAGGACACGCTTTGGGAAAGGAAAAGCTGACCCGATGGGAAAAAGCGGGTATGACCAAAGCACAGTGGAAAGAAGCTGTAAAATTTGATAGTACCGACTGGGGCTGGGTCATTATGAGTATCGGCATGGCTATCGGTGCCGGCATCGTATTTTTACCGGTACAGGTAGGCTTGGCAGGGATTTGGATTTATCTCTTATCTTCTATTATCGGTTATCCAGCTATGTATCTTTTCCAGCGATTATTCATTAATACATTGGCAAAATCTGAACGATGCGGAGATTATCCCAGTGTCATTGGCAATTACCTGGGCAAGAACTGGGGCTTGTTCTTAGGCCTTCTCTACTTCCTGATGCTCATTATCTGGGTCTTCGTTTATTCAACGGCCATCAATAATGACAGTGCGTCTTTTTTAGTCACCTTTGGTGTGACAGATCATTCGCTGGCTAAAAATCCGTTATACGGGCTGGCCATTATTTGTGCTCTTGTCGCCATTGCATCTCGTGGTGAAAAAGTACTCTTCAAAATTTCGACGCTGATGGTCTTGACGAAGTTGTGTGTCGTAGCTGTATTGGGTATCATCATGGTTCAGCACTGGAATTTAGCGAATGTAGGCAGCTTCCCCGATTTTGGCTATCTCATTAAGCAGACCATCATCATGCTGCCCTTCACGCTGACATCTATTTTGTTCTTGCAGAGTTTGAGCCCGATGGTTATTTCTTATCGTTCCCATAATAAGTCGATTGAAGTCGCCCGGTACAAGGCTTTGCGGGCCATGAATATCGCCTTTGGCGTACTCTTTGTCACCGTATTTTTCTATGCTATTTCGTTCAACTTGGCTATGGGCCATGACCAGGCTGTTATGGCTTATGAAAACAATATTTCTGCTTTAGCATTGGCTGCCCAGGGTATTCCCGGCACTTCCATTAAGATCATGAGTTTGATTTTAAATATTTTTGCTGTCGTTACGGCCTTCTTCGGCGTCTTCCTGGGCTTCCGCGAAGCTTGCCGCGGCATTGCCATGAACTGTTTGAAACGCATCATGCCGGAAGATAAGATTAATGTACGTGCCGTTTCGTTGGGCATCTTGGTCTTTGCGGTTCTCGTGTCGTGGGGCGCCATTATTCTCAATGCTCCCGTTTTGAGCTTTACTTCCATCTGTAGTCCTGTTTTTGGCATGATTGGCTGCTTGATTCCGGCTTATCTCGTCTATCGGGTGCCGCGGCTGCATGACCTGAAAGGTGTTTCGCTGTATCTCATCATTGCAACGGGCATCTTGCTGATTATCTCGCCATTCCTGGCTTTTTCGTAAGCTTGTAACGGATTTCATAGATTGATTTTTTAGGAGTGATAATAATGGAAACCTGTACTATGTGGAATAAAATGATTGAAATCATGAAGCAAGATATCAAACCGGCTACGGGATGTACGGAACCGATTTCCCTGGCTTTTGCAGCGGCTACGGCGGCGAAAGAATTGGGAGAACCTGTACAATCTGTCAAAGCCTTTGTTTCCGCTAATTTGATGAAAAATGGGATGGGCGTCATGGTTCCTGGAACCGGCATGCCAGGATTGGCTATTGCCGCTGCTGTCGGGGCTTTGGGCGGTGATGCTGATGCAGGCCTCCAGGTCCTGAAATCCTTGACGCCTGATGTGGTAGCCCAAGGGAAACAAATGGTAGCCGATGGCAAGGTCACCGTTGGTGTCAATGAAACGACAAAACATATCCTTTATTCGGAAGCCAACGTCTATGGGGAATGCCATCATGTCCGCGCCGTCATCGTCGATAGCCATACGAACGTCGTCTTAATCGAAAAAGATGGGCAGGTCATTTTTGAAAAACAAGCGAGCTGTGATAATGGCGAAGCCGATAAAATTGCTTTTTTGCAGTCCCTCTCGATCAAAGATATTTTGGAATTTGCTGAAAATATTCCCCTTGCCAATATCCAGTTCATCAAGAATGCAGAAAATTTGAATGATGCCTTGTCTAAAGAAGGTTTGACTGGGAAATATGGCCTGCGCATTGGCTGCACCATGGAAAAACACATTAAAGAAGGCTTGCTGGCAGGCGATTTGGCCCGTGAAATCCAAGTCCGCACGGTAGCCGCTTCGGATGCCCGCATGGGTGGCGCTGCTTGTCCGGCCATGACCAATTCCGGTTCTGGCAACCAAGGGATTACCGTGTCCGAGCCGGTAACGGTTGTCGCTGACCATATCAAAGCCTCTGGCGAAGAACGCGTCCGGGCCCTGGCTTTGGCCAGTATGGTAGCTATCTATGCTCACAGCTATTTGCCCAAGTTGTCTGCCTTCTGCGCGACCGTTACGGCTGCCATGGGGGCAGCGGCCAGCATGGCCTGGCTCCTTGACCGCAAGACGCCCTATCAGACTATTTGCAAAGCCATTTCGTCCATGAATGGCGGCATCGTCGGCATGGTCTGCGATGGCGCTGCCGATAGCTGTGCCATGAAAGTCGCTTCGGCAGCAGAAATCGCCTATCGTTCAGTCCTCATGGCCTTAGCCGGTATCCGCGTAGAAGGTACGGATGGACTCGTCGCTGATACGGCTGATGAATGTATCCGTAACGTAGGTCTTTTAGCCTCCAATGGGATGCAGCAGACCGATTGTGAAGTCTTGCACATCATGTTGAACAAAAATAAAGAAGTTGCCGGGGCATAATTTCCATGACAAAATAAAAAATCCCCTGATGCTATCCATTATTTCGATAGCATCGGGGGAATTTTTTTAGTCAATGTGATATTCCTTGTATAATGCTTTTCGGGCTGCTTCGTCTTCTATGGCTAAATCCAAATCATGTAAGCGGCCATCAGCCTTCAACAATTTCAGCAATTTTGCCAGATTATCTTCACCCTTGCGCTGCCCTTCGACAAGACCTTCCTGACGCTCTTCCATGCTCCATTTCTCTAATTCTCGGCACATTTTAGCCACCTCCACAGGATTATTTTTGTAACGATTGACAACTTCTTTCAAAGGGGGCCAAAACATTTCTTCAGCAGTTGTGCTACGGAAATCATTCATTAGCTTACCTATATCATCTTGGCCCCGATAAGCCCCGTTGACGTAAATGATGTGGGACCCATCCTCGAAATGTTGATTTGTTTCTTCGATGATGCGGTTAATATGGTATCGGGATAGCCCATGCTCTAATATATCATTTTCCGTAATGAAGATTACGTAGGTTTCCGGTAGCTGGTCATAGTCGAACCCTTTTTTTAGATTGTTGAGATCTAACACACTGCCATTGAAACGGGCCCGTCGAGCTCCAGCACCTTGATCTGAACGCTGTATCTCAATATCGTATTCTATACCCATAGCATCAGTAGCATGGACATCCAGCCTGACGCCGTGTCCTTGTAAATTAGGAATTGTATCCTCCACATGGAGTGTTTGCACTTCTAGGTCAGGCTGTTCCATAATAATCCGAAGAATACATTCAACAGCAGGAATATTATCTTTCAAACACCGCTTCATGAAATCGTCATCCATTAAACGCCATCGTTTGATAAGATTCAGTGCTCGCTGATGGCGTCTTGCCTGTTGCTTATTATCTGATTTATCGTTCATCAGCAATCCCTTTCATTTCCATTATACTTAGTTCAGAAAATTACTACAATAGATTATTTGAAAGAAAATAAGTAGATAAACGCGCGTTCTACCGAATATATGTTCATTATAACATGGATATATAATTTGAACAAATGTTTTATATGCATAAATGAAAAGTCGCGCGAACCAATGTTATTTGGTTTTGTACAAAAAAATTCCCTGATACTGTCATGATGTAGGGATAGTATCAGGGGATTTTCTTATTTTCTGCGCAGATGAATGGAGAAACCGCCTACTGTTTCTTTTAAGAAGGCGACTTTAATATTTCCTTTTTCGTCGCGATAGCAATGGTCTTCATCCAAAGCGATCCCCTGCCGTTGATAGAAGGCTAAGGCGCGGGGCATATCGCGTGTATCAATACAGATGTGGCCGTTTGTACCGGGCATTTCATGGTCGCAGATTTCGGCGATAGGTCCTGCAAAGAAATTGTCGGCACCGGGAATTTTGTCCTGAGCCATTAATCGGCACAGACCGTCGGTTACGGCTTCAGCTTCCGTTCTGCCAGGTACATGCAGACCTACGTGACCGAGTGTGAAATCCAGCATGTGACGGATGATTTTTTGGCAGTGTGCTGCGATGGCATCCCAATCTTTGGCCTTGACTAAATCCGAAGGGGTGATGAAACTGCCGCCGACAGCTGCGACATTCGGTAAATCCAGATATTCATTCATGTTGTCGTAATTTACGCCGCCTGTTGGAATGAATTTCATGGTAGCAAAAGGACCGGCAAGGGCTTTTAAAGTTTTCGGACCGCCATAGACTCCGGCTGGGAAGAACTTGCAAACTTCCAGTCCTAATCCATTGGCCGCTTCGATGTCGGCTGGAGATACGGTTCCCGGCATGATATCGATATGATTTTCGATACACCACTGGGTGACCTGAGGATTATAGGCCGGCGTAATGATGAATTCAGCACCTGCTTCTACAGCGGCTTGCGCTTGTGCTACATTATGTACCGTGCCAGCTCCGACGATGAGTCCGGGAATGGTCTTCATAGCGCAGATGATGTCCAGGCAGGCATCTGTACGGAAGGTAACTTCAGCAATCGGGATTCCCCCACGGACCAAAGCTTGACCAAAGGGGACTGCGTCTTGTGCATCTTCTAAGACGATGAGTGGAACCAGTCCGATTTCAAATATTTTCTTCATATTATTGCTAATCATGGTTGCCTCCTATTTTTCCATAAACGCTTTTAACTGATCCGGATAGGGGAGGCCTTCGTTGTCTCCCCGGCTGGTAACCTGGATGGCGCCGATAGCATTGCCGCGGCGTACAGCTTCTTTCAAGGGAAGTCCTTCCATCAATGCCGTAATGACCCCGGCTGCGAAACCATCGCCGGCACCGACCGTATCGACGACTTTATCGACTTTAAAGCCAGGGACGAGATATTCTTCGGTAGCTGTCGTTACGTAAGCGCCTTGGCTGCCGACTTTGGTAATAACGGCTTTGGCTCCCAGGTTACGATAGAAAGCGTTGATTTTTTTCGGATCATCACTGCCCATGAGAATTTTGCCTTCAGCTGTCCCAGGGAGAACGATGTCAGCTTTGGACGCCATGTCATTAATAGACTGAATCATGACATCCTGACTAGGCCAGAGCTGAGGCCGTAAATTAGGATCGAAGGTAATCAGTAAACCTGCCTGACGAGCCTTATCGAACATTAAGTTGACAGCAGCCCGCGTCGATTCACTGAGGGCCGGTAAAATCCCTGTCAAATGGATGTGGCTGTATTCATCGAAGCGGATTTTTTCAACATCTTCGACGGATAACGTAGAGGCAGCCGAGCCAGCGCGGAAATAAAAAATATCCGGATCGCCTTGGCTGACACGGCCTTTCAGCATGAACCCTGTCTTTTTCGTATCACTCCAGGCAACGAATTCATTGCCGATTTTGTTTTCATTCAGTACATGGATGATTCGCTGGCCAAAAGGATCTTTGCCCAGTTTCGTCATGTAGGTAACACGGTGCCCCAGACGGGCCACACCGACAGCTACATTGAATTCTGCGCCAGCAACGGCCAAATCATAGCCACTTACACTATCAAGGGAACCTTCACTTTGAGCAATCAAGAGGCCCATGGGTTCACCTGCAAGAATTAATCCAGATTTCATAGTTCTTCATCCTTTCCAACTGATTTAACGAACCAGATAAGCTCCGTCTACAGGGATGATGGCGCCATTTAAATAATCTGATGCAGTACTGGCAAGAAAAACGGCCGTTCCTTTCATATCTTCCGGTGTACCCCATCGTTTTGCCGGAATTCGGTCTAAAATTTCTTTACTGCGAACTGGATCTTCGATTAGTTTCGTGTTCATTTCTGTTGCCATATATCCAGGCGCAATTGCATTTACATTGATTCCCTTACCAGCCCATTCGTTAGCCAGTGCTTTCGTTAATTGAGCTACACCACCTTTACTTGCTGCATAAGCTGGGACGGTGTATCCACCAAAGAAACTCAGCATGGAAGCTAGATTGATTATTTTTCCTGATTTTCGAGGTAACATATTTCGTCCGGCAAGCTGGCAAAGCTGAAATACCGTATTTAAGTTGAGGTTTAACACATCATTCCAATCAGTTAGGGGGAATTCTTCACAAGGATGACGACGTTGTACTCCCGCGTTATTGATTAAAATATCGACGCGTCCATTTAAAATATTCAGCGCTTGTTCAAAGACGGCAGGGACATTTTCTTGATTCATTAAGTTTCCGCGTAAAGCAATCATGTCTAATCCTTTTTTTTGACATTCTGAGGCTGTCTTTTCAACACTGGCGCTGGAACCAATGATTAAGACTTTTGCCCCGGCTTCGGCTAGTCCTTCAGCCATGCCGCGTCCTAAGCCACGGCCACCACCAGTTACGATTGCATTTTTCCCTGCTAAATTAAAAGCATTTAATATCGACATAAGATACGCCTCCTAAAAATGATAAGATGAAATATTTCACTAAATAGATATTCATCATATGAATTTACAAATGAATTAATTTTATTTTAAACGATAATTATGGAAAACTCAATAGATAAAAGTGCGGAAATTCGCGTTAAAACAATTATTTTGCAGAAACCAGCTGAAATAATTGCGAAAAATGATAAAAAGTTATAAAAAAACCAGGGTAATTACAATATATCAAAATTAACATATTCTCTTGACTGGGAATATTCATCTGATGTATTATTAAGACATAAAATAATACATCAGATGAAAAGGAGGAGGTTGTTTTGAAAAAGTTCTTATGTCTTTGTATGACAGTTCTTTTAATTATCACATTAAGTGGTTGTTCAGGGCAAAAAGAACAACGTGTCTACACCAAAGAAAAACCTTTGGTATTGCGTATGGCATTGGTTGATGGTGAAGCGACTTGTTACTATAAAGGTGCCAAGGAAGTTTCAAAAAGAGTTTATGATAAGACCGATGGAAGAATTAAAATTAATGTTATTCCTGGTGGAGCATTAGGCGGCGAACGTGGTACTGTTGAATTGGTCATGAATGGTGATTTGGATATTGCTACTTCGGCAAATTCTGTTCTTACTAACTGGATTCCTCAGATGGCGATTTTAGACCAAGCCTACCTTTGGAAAAACAGCAATGAAGCTCATGCAGCTGTTGATGGAGCGGTCGGAAAATTGATTGAACAAGAAGCGCAGAAAAAAATGGGCGTCCATGTTATCGGCTATATGGAATCTGGGTTCCGAGATGTCTTTTCTGTAAAACCTATTGAAAAGGTAGAAGATTTTAAAGGGGTAAAAATTCGTACGATGCAAAATCGCTATCATATGGCAGCTTTTAAATCTTTTGGAGCTATGCCTGTTGCCTTGCCATTTGGAGAACAGTTTACAGCGCTGCAACAAGGGACAATCGATGCTTGTGAAAATGGTGTAAGCGGTTGTTATACAAATGGTTTTTATGAAGTTACGAAAAATATTACTAATACCCATCATGCTTTTGTTTATATTTTATTATGTATGTCGGATAAATCGTGGAATATGATTCCAGATGATTTACGCCAACCGTTTTTAGAAGGTGTTAAAGAAGGCTGCGATGCTGAAAGAGGTTATTTAGTAGAAGCGAATGCCGATGCAACGCAAAAGCTAAAAGAAAAGGGCGTTACTTTCCACGATATTGATACTGCTCAATTGCAGGCTTTATATAAGAAAGAAGCAGCTGCTAAAGGCTTTACTTTTGATCCTGTATGGCAGCAAGCTGTTGATCAAGCTATTGAAACTGCAAAATCAATGTAATAGGGGGTGTAAGTATGAAATTAGCATTAAAAAAATTGCAATATATTGAGAACTTGATCATTGTAGTTTCTTTTGCGATTATGGTCACTTGTTCTTTTCTTTCCGTGGTAAACCGGAATTTTATAAAATTATCAATTCCCTGGTTTGATGAATTGTCTACGTTTGCCATGATTTATATGGCACTTTTGGGGACGGAAGCAGGTCTTAGGGATGGTTCACAAATTGCTGTAACAGCCCTTGTAAATAAATTTCACGGAGCCTCTAAAGTTGTTTTAGAAATTATTGCAAAAATAGTTGTTACTATTTTTTCTGCCATTGTTTTGTACTACAGTTGTCATATGGCAGCTATGCAGGCGGCTTCTGGACAGCTTACTGCAGCACTTCATATTCCGATGGCAATCCCATATTTGGCATTAGTTATCAGCTTTGCCATTATTACTTGCGTTCAAGGTATTACTGTTATTACCATGCTTATCCACTTCAATGATTTAAACAATTCGCATACAGTTGATGAGAAAGGAGGGAATTGATATGGTGACAGCGTTATTGTTTGGCAGTATGATTGTATTTTTAGCCATTGGTGTACCTATTTCTTTTACCTTGGGAGCTGCTGTTATGGCTACTATTTTCTTAGCCCCGGATTTTACGGTTAGCCCCGGTATTATCCCTCAACGAATTTTTGGTGGTTTGGAATCGACATCGATTATGGCCATTGCTTTCTTTGTCCTGGCTGGCAATATCATGACCAAAGGTGGGATTTCTAGCTGTATCGTAGAATTCTGTAATTCCATTATCGGCAATATCCGAGGTGGCATGTCATTGGTATTGGTCTTAGCTTGTGCTTTCTTTGCCGCTTTATCTGGATCTGCTCCTGCTACCGTTGTTGCTATTGGGGTAATGCTTTATGCAGATATGGTTAAGTTAGGCTATCCTAAAAAACGTGTTGCCGGCCTTTTGGTTGTATCTGGTGGCATGGGACCGATTATTCCACCAAGTATCATTATGATTGTATACGGTACGATTACTGGAGCTTCCATTAGTAAGATGTTCAAAGCAGGGGTGGGCATAGGTATCATTATCATGGTTATTTTGATGGCAGTTTGCCTATTCTATGCGCATAAGGAACAGTGGCCTAAAAATGCTAAGCGCATAAGCTTGAAAGAAATTGGTTCATCTTTTGTACATGCTATTCCGGCTATCTTACTCCCGGTTATTATTTTGGGTGGTATTTATTCGGGCCTTATGACACCAACCGAATCTGCTGCTGTTGCCGTCGTTTGGGCGTTAGTTGTTAGTCTTTTTGTTTATAAAGAAATGAAGGTACAGGATTTATGGCAGATCTTCCTCGATTCTGCTAAAGGTTCAGCTATGATTTTGTTTATTATTGCTACGTCGACAGCATTTTCTTGGATTTTTGCTTACTCCGGTATTTCAGGAGATATGGTTGCTTTTATTAAAGGATTAAATTTAAATCCTACATTATTCTGTATATTGATTGCCTTACTGTTGTTGGCATTCGGTACTTTCTTGGAAGGCATTGCTACTTGTGTTTTATTAGTGCCGATTCTTTGGCCATTAGCACATGTATTAGGCATTGATATTATTCATTTTGGGATGATTGTTTGTATTGCAAATGTTGTAGGTACAATGACCCCGCCTGTCGCGGTTGATATTTTTGCAGCGGCTCAGTTACTAAATTGGATATGGGCGATATTGTAAAAGGTGAAATTCCTTTCTTTATTGGGTATGTAGCTGTATATTTTGCTGTTGTACTATTCCCGAAGGTCACTACATTATTTTTATAAAATGAGGTGTTTCAAATGGATACGGATGATATGAAAACTTGGCGTGTACAATCTCCTAATACAATGGGATTTCATAAGGTCATTACCTCGAATCAATCAGCTTGTCAGGTTGCACAAATTTTTCGCTTGAATTTGCCTAAAGGAGCTTCTTATACATTGCAATCTAATGAATTGGAATTGCATCCCGTATTAATTCAAGGAAAAGCAACGATTCAACATCCTGTATTGGGGAATGTTGAATTGAATAAATTTGACTCTTTTTATATCCCCTCTGAAAACACGGTTCAGATTAAGGCATTAGAAGAATGCATCTTTTATATTGCCGGAGCTGTTTATGAAGGTATTGGAGAAGCTTTTGTACGGAAATTTGATTCTTCATTGCCCATAGGAGATATGCATCAAATTCATGGTGAGGGCGCTGGCCGGCGGGAAGTCATGTTTACTTTGGCTCCGACGGATAAAGCTTCAAGGTTGATTTGTGGACTTACTTGGGGTGGAGAAGGGACTTGGACTAGTTGGCCTCCTCATCAGCATGAAAAATATTTAGAAGAGGTCTATTGTTACTTTGATATGCCTAAACCTAAATTTGGTTTTCACATCAGCTATAAAAATAGCGGTGATGTAGATGATATGGTAGTACATACTGTTTATTCCGGAACTATGGTTCAAGCTCCTTATGGTTATCATCCGACGGCAGGCAGCCCGGGGAGCCGTAATGCTTATCTTTGGGTATTAGCCGCCTTTGACCCTATTGTACGGAAATATGATTTAGCAGAACTGGATCCTGCACGAGTATAGGAAAGGAGTCTCAAAATGTCAATAAAAGTCTATGTAACTGATTATGAATATGCAACATTAGAACCTGAAAAAAGAGAATTAGATAAAATTGGTGCTGTAATGTTTCCTAAGCAATGTAAGACCGAAGCGGATGTAATTCGTGAATGTAAAGATGCAAATGGTTTAATTGATCAGTATGCTCCGATTACACGTAAAGTTATGGAGGCTTTGCCTGATTTAAAAGTTGTTGGCCGATATGGAGTAGGCGTAAATACCATTGATGTGGACGCAGCGACTGAATTAGGGATTCAAGTATTAAATGTACCGGATTATTGTATGGATGAAGTATCTAATCAAGCTATTTCATTAATGCTGGCTTGCCATCGCAAGTTAAATATATTAAATTCTCAAGTACATCACCATGGCTGGGATTATAAGATTGCGAAACCCATTCATCGCCTTCAGGGGCAGACATTGGGACTTTTGGGGTTTGGACGTATTCCTAAAATGGTGGCACAGAAAGCCAAAGCTTTTGGCCTGAATATTATTGCTTATGATCCTTATGTTGAACCAGAGGTTGGATTACAATATGATGTTACGATACTTCCCTTAAAAGATGTTTTACAAAAAGCAGATATTATTTCTGTGCATGTACCCTTGACAAAGGATACCGAAAACCTGTTAAATGAACAGACACTTTCTTGGATGAAACCGGAAGCTATTATTATAAATACTTCGCGCGGGCCTTTAATTGATGAAAATGCACTGTACCATGCACTGAAGGATAAAAAAATTGGCTATGCCGGGTTAGATGTTACGGTGCAGGAACCCATTCAAGAAGATAATCCTTTATTAACGTTGGATAATGTTATGATAACGCCTCATGTTGCTTGGTATTCTGAAGAAGCAGAGCTGGAATTAAAAACGAAAGTGGCACAAGGCGTAGCTGACGTATTAAGTGGTAAAAAAGCTAAGTATCTTGTGAATCGTGACGTTCTTTAGTTGAATTTGATGTAAAAGGGGATGAGAGAATGAAGGATGGAACTGTTATTGTCATTAGTCGTCAGTACGGCAGTGGGGGACGAGAATTAGCTCAAATCTTGTCTCAAAAGTTAGGATTGCATCTGTATGATCGTCAATTGATTCATATTGCAGCTGCTAAAATTGGCATTGATGATATGAAAGAAGGGGATTTGAAACAATTGGAAGAAGAAATTCCACCCCTTTCCTTGAAATTTATGCCGTTTTATATTTTTGGCATGCAAGGTGAAAAGCCGTTGAACAATAAAATGTTTGAAGCTGAATCCGAAGCTATTCGACAATTAGCTAAAGACGGGTCTTGCATTATTTTAGGACGCTGCGCAGACTATGTTTTAAAAAATTTTCCTGAAGCCTATTCTTTTTATGTGTGTGCAGATGATGCTTATCGTACACAGCGCGGAAAAACGGTGTATGATGGTAAATCCCTTAGGGAATTAAAGGATGAAGACCGTAAACGTGGCCAATATTATACTTATTATACTGGTAATATGTGGGGGGACCCATCCAATTATACAGCGTCTATTAACACGAGCCGGATTACATTGGAAAAAGGCGCCGATTTGATTATCAACTATATTGAGACTTTGCAAAAGTAGATGTGTGATATCGGTTATACAAAAAAAGCTGTCGATTTCGACAGCTTTTTGCATAACTGATGTTTGATTTCTTCTTTTTTATTGGCAATTAAAGGAGTATCTGTTATCCTATACGTATCATTAATCTTCTGAGTATGAAAGATAAGGAGTTTTCAATGGTCAATTCTAAATCCTCAAAGTCTAAAATTGAAGAAACTGCCAATCAAATTATTGATTTTATTACTACAAGACAAATGCTTCCTGGAGATAAAATGCCAACGGAACCTGTACTGATGGATGATTTACATGTTAGTCGCTCTACATTAAGGGAAGCCATTCGGACATTAAGTGCTCGCAATATTTTGGAAGTGCGTCAAGGTTCTGGGACTTTTATATCTAAGCGATGTGGCGTTCCAAATGATCCACTGGGACTAACTTTTATCTATGATGATGACCGGTTGGCTATTGACTTGTTGGATGTCCGGATTATGATTGAACCTCAAACTGCCTTACTAGCAGCTATACATGCCACTGAGACGCAGTGCAAGGAATTGCTTGCGCAATGTTCATTGGTAGAACAGCTTATTAAAGAGAATAAAAAATATGAAGATGAAGATATTACTTTGCATACTATGATTGCAGAGGCTAGTGGTAATCGGATTCTTGTTAATTTATCCTATATTCTTCATACATCTGTTAAAAAAAATATTGTATCGACGGAAGACGCATTGCGTGATAATAATACTTATGTATATCATCGTAAGATTGTTGAAGCGATTGCATATCATGATGCCCAAAGTGCTTATAACGCAATGATGATTCATGTCACAACTTTGCGTGAATTTATTGTCTCCAAATTAGATACTAAAGAAAAATAATGTTTGTAGATAGCTATCGGCTTAATTAGCTACGAATCACTGACGAAAAAGGCACTGTCTTTATGAAACAGTGTCTTTTTCATTTACGGTTGTTTTCCGATATAGGCAAGAATACCGCCGTCGACATATAAGATGTGGCCATTGACGAAGTCCGACGCATGGGAAGCTAAGAATACAGCCGGGATAAGGTAAAATATATTTCGCAAATTCAATTTCATAAAAAATAGACCATGTCTGGTAATATTATACAACTTAATGAGGATCTTATAAAGAATAATTTAAAGGATCTTGTACGCAACAGTGTAGAGGGAACACTGAACGCCCTGCTCGACCACGAGGCGGATGAACTCGTCCGCGCTGGCAAGTATGAGCGAACGGGAGACCGTAAGGGCTACCGTTCCGGTCATTACGAGCGGAATTTTGGCACGACTTCCGGCGAAGTCAGATTACGCGTGCCGAAGCTCAAGGGCATCCAGTTTGAGACGGCCATCATCGAGCGCTATAAACGCCGTGAATGCTCTGTCGAGGAAGCCCTTATTGAGATGTACCTGGCCGGCGTATCCGTGCGCCGTGTCGAAGATAT